>Ga0307516_10000166_pt1 | contig 83177 bp, 50 predicted proteins | sample 19_EM_MG_FD_203310 | JGI IMG/M metagenome (GOLD analysis project Ga0307516, IMG submission 203310) | Populus trichocarpa ectomycorrhiza microbial communities from riparian zone in the Pacific Northwest, United States - 19_EM | ecosystem: Host-associated > Plants > Roots > Unclassified | place... | reverse complement strand
CTTAGCATAAATATATAGAGATAAAAACGTTCAACGACTAATAGGTGAGTAATGCTAACAATAATCCTAAATTGAAACCCAACACTTTTTTATTATATATGTTCAAAAAAATAAAAAGAAAATAAAATAAGATATTATTATAATAAAGAAAAAATGAAAGAAAATAAAAATTTAATAGAAAATGCTCGCTATTTTAGTCCATTATCACTCCAAGATTCATCTAGCCGAAAAACGGTATCAGGTGAAGTATTAGGGGAAGGGACTACAATTTTAAAAACAAATCTAAAGAATAATTCTAAATTGAGACCATTTAATAGAATAATTGGTGATGTAGGAAAGATGCAATACTTTCCTGCATGATCTAAAGAATGAAGAAATAGTGTTTATCATTATAATAGTAATTTAATAAAAAATTTTCCTGTATATGATATAAATATTTATAAAATAATAAAAAGCTATTTTAACATGTTTTTTAATCACCAATTTCTTAAATATGATTACATTCGTCCTAAAAGAAGACGTTTATCTTTTAATAAAATTTTTTTAGCTAGACCCGAAATTAAACATACTAACTCTAAAGCTATTATAACTCTATATGCTTTTAATAGAGAAAAGTTTGCTTTATTAAAAAAAATAAAAATTTTAACTAAATTAACTAAAAAGATAATTAATATTGTTCAAAGAAGAAATTGTTTATTAAAAATAGAAAATATTTTTTTTAAATTTAATATGATTTCTGCGATATTAAAGGATAGAAATTTACTTCAAGATTTTTATGCTTACTATTTTACATTAAAAACAAGTAAAAGTAAGGCAAAAGAACAAGCAAATAAATGAATAAAATTGATTTTTAATAAAGAACTTACTCTAATTAGAAAATATAAATTTAGACTAAATCTTAATAAGTATAAATTTGAAGATAAATTATTATATGGATTAAGTAATATTATAAGAAAGCTTTATAATAAAGAAATCGAATTTAATATTGTTAACTTAAAAAATATAGTTTTTAATACAGATTTATTTACGGAAATATCTACATTAAAAATTAAGAAGAGAAATGCTAAAGTTGTAAGAATAATGAACATTATGTTAAATAAAGCTAACTTACCTTACTTGAACAGAATCCAGGAAACAGGTAGATTAGATAATAATGTAAGTCTTAGATTAGTAGAAAATAAATATAAAACTCTTAATATAAGAAATATCTTAGGTACTAAGAGCTCGCGCCTTAATTTAGATAAACTATTAAAGAAAGTATATATTAGTATTTCCGGAGGAAATCCGCAAGCTCTTAAGGATAAATTATTACCACAAGCTAAAAATATATTAAGGGGATCTATTCATCGGCCTGGCGAAGCCGGGTTGTATGATATGGTATTTAATTCTATTAAATATAAAAACATGGCAGGAATTAGAATGGAAGTAAAAGGAAGGTTAACGAAACGTTATAGAGCCGATCGTAGTGTTTATAAATTACGTTGAAAAGGGGGTTTAAAAAATATCGATTCTTCTTTTAAAGGATTGTCAGTAAGAAAAAACCGTGGTCACCTTAATCCTAATGTTGGTTATTCTATTTTTGCATCTAAACGTAGAGTAGGGGCATTTGCTGTTAAAGGGTGAATGAGTGGTAAGAGTTATTCTACGACTTCGTTGTCTAATAATAGAATGGATTTAACTACTTGTTTAAATCCTTGAGTTGTGACGGGGCTTGTAGATGCGGAAGGAAGTTTTAATATTTCTGTAGTATCAAACCAGCCCATATTAAATAAAGCGAAGTTACCTAAAGGTATGCATTATTATAGTACGGGTTTTGTAAGTTATCCTAACATATTTCTTACGAGTTATGATGAAAAGGAAAAGCTCGCTACATTAAAGGTTAATTCTTTTTTTGATGATATGATATGAATTTACTTAGAGGAGTGTTTAAGAAAAACTATTTTATATTTTTCAGAAACAACTGCTGTATCCTTTGAATTACATTTCTTTTTTTATCGTAAAGGTAGCGATAAAATTGAGGATTTATTGTTAGTTTACACGGTAGTATTTCAACCAACTAATTTAGAATTAGTTTCAAGTCCTACGGAGTATATAAAGAGTCTTCGTAGTACTTTAGAAGAATACTACATTGAGAATTCATCTAAGTTTGCTTTAACAGGAAAAGGAAATTTATTAGTTGTATGTAAGTAGTCCGATAAAAAAAAAGATATCTTTTTTTTTATACTGATCCCGAACTTCGTTCGGGAATAAGGCTACTTACTTCGTAGTAATATCTTTCCTCTTCCACATAGCTCAATCTGGGTTAAGGAATATGGGTTATTTTTGAGGAACACTCCTGACCCCAAAGGGGTGTTCCTCAAAAATTAGCAAGCTCGTAATAGTAAAATAAAATTTTATTGAACTTACCGAAGTCGACACTTATTCTTATTTTTTTTTTTGCGGTCAATAGCAGTGCTGACTTCGGCTTCTTATAAAAAATAAGAAGCCGAAATCAGCCAGAATATAGTAGGTTGGTAGGTAGTTTTAAATGTAGGCTAGCACAAGCTCGTTATATATAATAAAAAAGTGAATACATAGTCTGAACCATTTTGTAAAAAATGGAAATATTTGGTGGCTGCAGTCGGCATGCTCATCCCGAACTTTGTTACGCAGGGGGATCAGAAGCCTTCTGATCCCCGAAGGGGATACAGCATATAAAAAAAAGATATTTTTTTATCAGCCAGCCAGCCACAAATTTAATGATAACAATTTGAACAGGCTAATTTGCGCAAGAGTGTACAAAATGAGTGCGCGGTTTGGCACCTCGATGTCGGCTTAACTTATCCTCATGGATGCAGGAACTATGTAGGGTACGACTGTTCGTCGATTAAAAAGTTACATGAGCTGGGTTAAATACGTCGTGAGACAGTATGGTTTCTATCTTCTAGAGGGAATTAGAATAAAATAAGGAATAACCTAGTACGAAAGGAACGTGGGGAATTAAGTTATTCTGGGTAATACCAGGGTACACTTTATTAACCTCTGGTTTACCTGTTGTTTATACGCCCAATATTAATTTATGTATAGGGAGAGTTTATTATAAACTTACCCTTTATACAGGGATGTTACTTTCACTTAGGTAGGTAGATAGTATAGGCACGGCAGGAAAGCTAAGTTAGTCCAAGATAAGTGCTGAAAGCATATATGCACGAAGCTTACCTTAAGATATTTCTTAAATATGCGTAGTACACTACTACGAAGGAAATTATCATAAAATACATAATTTCAATAGGCTTTACTTATAAGAATCTAGAGATTTTGAGGGAGAAAGTACTAATTTTATAAAATACTATTTTAGCTTATATATTACATTTCAATCATCGTGAGCAGTTCTTTATTTTTAGGGAGGTGTGAAGGATATTAGTCTAAACATATAAGAAATGATATTCGGATTATTTCTTATAATCTAAGTTTGGTTTAATTACTCTTATACTTAAATAAGCACCAAGTAGTGCAATATGAATTCATTCTCTCTTCTATTTTAAACTCCTATTCGGTAGGTGAGATATCAAGGATTTACTTTAACACGTAAATTGTTGCATAGATGTTCGATTCATCTATGGAGTTAAATAATGTGATTGTTGTAGAGAATCTCACGCAGTAGCTTGCGTGTAGCCTGCTTTGCAACGCATATTATATTTTTGTCGGATTTTCTTGAAATTTGCCGCAATGACACCTTTCTGCATAGGTTACGCAGCTACGCGGTTATGGCTCAGTAGAGGGGAGTTGCGGATAACTATAAATCAAACTAACTAGTAACAATTAAATTTTAAATTCAATGATCACAAATTTTTATAATTCGAAATACATATTTTCTTTATTAGTATATACAGTACTAACTAGAAACCTCAATTCTTTAGCTGTAAGCTACGCTCATAAAAATGGAAGAAGCATTCACTCAGCTACTATAACAAAGCAAGGATGTAGTAGCTTAAAACGAATGTCTATGTTAACTTACAAAGCAGATAAATGTGAGTTTATTCGGTTACATCCATCATGAGTAACTGGCTTCAGCGATGCGGAGAGTTGTTTCAACATAGCAGTTTTTAAAAGTTCCAGCAATAAAACAGGGTGAGGGGTTAAGCCCACATTTCGAATTGATCTACACAAGAAAGACGCAGGTCTCTTAAAGATGATTAAGACATATTTTGAGTCAGTTAGCGCCAATGGGGACACCTTTAATAAGACTTCAGGTTCTATTGGCATGTTAACTCTTAATAGATTGCTAGGTTGCAACATAGGAAATTTATCTGTACCTGGCAGTGCCGAAAAAGCTTCTTACGTAGTATCTTCTCTTGAAGAGTTAAAATTTATCATTGCTCACTTTGATGATTACCCACTTTTAACTGAAAAACGAGAGAGCTACCGGATTTGAAGAGAAATAGTTCTTATGATAGAACGAAAAGAACATTTAACTATTGAGGGACTTAAAAAAATTGTTAAGCTTAAAGCTACATTAAATTGAGGTTTATCTGAAGCACTAATAACAGCTTTCCAGATAAATACTTTAGAAGATAAGGTCACAAGTAAAGAGGCTGTAGTTAAAGAAGATTTAAAGGAGGCGGTGTCACTAGGACATATTGTAGCAAGTTCCCACACTGAAAAAGTTTCCTTTCATCCTCAATGGCTTGGCGGATTTGTTTCAGGAGACGGGTCTTTTATGATCCAGATAGAAAAAAAAGATGGAAAGTATTTTCCAAGATTAATTTTTCAATTAACTCAGCATTCATGTGATACAGAATTAATGGTAAATTTAACTTCTTACTTAGGTTGCGGAGGAGTATCGAAAAATTCAGAAAGTACATCCGCGGTTAAATTAAGAGTAACGAAATTTTCAGACATCTGTACTAAGATTATACCGCTGTTTCAAGGAAATCTTATTCTTGGTGTCAAATCTAAGGACTTTGCTGATTGATGTATAGCGGCAGATATTATTAAAAATAAAGGTCATTTAACTCAGGCAGGACTGGATAAAATACAGGAATTAAAAGCTAACATGAATAAAGAAAGAGACTATTAAATTTTAGTGCGTAAGCTCTATATTGGCTTCGGAGTAAACGTTGGTCGGGAATTTGTGCTGGTGAAACAGGAAACAGCCAAGAGGAGAGAGGAGTAAAGGCTTCTACATGGACATGAGTGGCTATTATTGTGTAATAGCTCCCCTCCTTTATTTTCCCCTTTTTCCGTTAACGAAGCTTACCTTAAGATATTTCTTAAATATACGTAATATAATATTACGAATACTATATAGGCTTTTTTTGTAATAATCAAGAGATTTTGAGGAATGAAGTACTAATTTTATAAAATACTTATTTAGCTTATATATATTACATTTTTATATGCCTGGTTAGCATAAATAGTAATGCAATTGTTTTGTAATCAATAGAAGGGGGTGCAATACCCCCACTGGGCTAGCCGAAATGATGTTAGTCCTACGGCAGGTTTTAACTATTATTTACCCTAGAGGGTTGGACTACTTTTTGGGAACTAAGCCGCTATATCTTGGCTTCATATTCTTTTTTGTCCTGACTTGCCTTCGTTTCGCGAAGCCAGAAGCCGAAGCCAGTATGGCTGAATTAGAGTAAGTGCTAGCACTCTTGCTTTTGGTAACGAAGTTCATCCATGCTGACTTCTCCATAGGCAGCCAGCCAGGATATAGGGTGTAAGTAGGTTCAATTCTGACCAAAAGTCTTTTCTACCTGGATTAGTAGTCAAGTGGTATGACACAGCTCTTTCAATGCTGGGATCGCGGGTTCGAATCCCGCCTAGTCTACAAGGGAGACAGTTCCCACGGTACTTTGAGTGACATTTCGCATTTTTTCGAGTTATGCGGGTCGACTTTGTCATCTCTATGATTAGGTGCGTCTGGTAGGGCAAACTCGATTGTCTCCCTAAAGAGGCTATAACTTAATTGGTAAAGTGTACTGCTCATAACAGTTTTTATAAGTGTTCAACTCACTTTAGCCTTATAGTGCGGGTTAATGTAACAGTTAACATATTTGGCTCATGCCCAAAAATTAAAGGTGCGAATCCTTTACCCGCATAAGAGGGGGACTTCGTTATAAGTTCCTTATATAATTCCTAGTTTGCGGCTGGCATACTGACTTCTGCGTACGTAGGCTTCGCCAGCCAGTCAGCAGCCATGATGGTAAACTTGTTTGTCTGGCGAAGCCTTCGTATGAAGGAAGCATCCTAATAAAAAAAATATATTTCTTATAAGACTTCTCCTTATTAGTTTTTTCCTGCCAGACGAAGTCGACTTCGTCTGGCCGACAAGTCAGTTAGGGGATATGGTATAGAGGGTCTATGGCTTCTTATTTAGCTGAAAGACCCTTTATTTATAACAAGCCTTGCTTGTCTCTTTTACTTAATTACCTTATTTAATTTAAAATTTTGTTAGCTGACTACATTATTTTATGTAAGTATAAATTTATAAGAAAGGAATAAAATGTTATTTGAAGATTATATTTAAATAAATAAACTGATTATTAAATAAACTAGGTTTAACTAATTTTATTCAATTTTTAATCTGAGTGCTGGAATTGGTAGACAGTGGGTACTTAAAATGCTCTGATTTAATATCGTAGGTGTTCAAGTCACCTCTCAGATAGAATTATTATTATAGTAATTTTTTTAGCGGAAGTTTTTTACTTTGCCTATATTTTTTATAAATTAAGAGTTAGCTCTTAATTTATAAGAAATAAAGAAGTAGTACTCGAATACTGGAGCTAGAGGTATGCCTCTTTCTTTATTTTAGGCGAAATTTCTTAAGAGGTTTCTCCGCCGAAGGAGGGCTTTCTTGTGCCTTCCTAGGAGCAACCTCTTAAAAAAGATAGCATACCAGCAAACTTTTTAGCTACCCATACTTCGTCAGGCTAAATATATAGGGCGGGGGGTGGGGGTTTAGGGGATATAGTCTAGTTTGGTAAAACTCTAATTTTGCATATTAGTATCCCAGGTTCGATTCCTGGTGTCTCCATCCTTTATTTGTTAGTAAGTGGGATATTTGGTAAAATTTTTATTCATTTATAGACATTATATAGGTAATATTTAATTAGGGGGGGGGGGTAGCTTTAGGATCGCAACCTGAGGCGTAGTGTGGTAGTGGAGGAAGGTTACACACAGAGGATACACATATCTTGATGCGATAGGCGGAGCATCAAGGGTCTTAGTTTATAGAGGACTAAGAGACAGTTGTTTTTAGAGTGGAAACCCAAAAGCTAGAACAATATTAGGGTGTATTTAGCTCGAGAAGCTCAATTGGTAGAGCAGAGCATTGAAGCTGCTTTGGTTGTAAGTTCAAGTCTTATCTCGAGCAAGTTATTCTCTAGCTACTTCTCTGCCCGGCATACTGACTTCTTCCTGACGGCTTCGCGATTTTTTTACCCCTCGGCCTAGGACCAGGACTAAGGTCCTGATCCCTTAGTCCTGGGCCGGAAGGTAAATAAAAAAAATACCGAAGGCTGGAGAAGTCAGTCAGTAGGATAAGTGGCCTTACTTCGGTTTCACATGAAGGCAGGACTAAGGCAGGCTAGCCAGGTAGGCCAGGGTTAAAGGGGGGGGGTTGTAAACCCCTTCTTATAAGGGAGATGAAGAAATTGGTAAACTTAGGTAATTTAGGCTTATCTGATCGCGAGATCTTGCAGGTTCAAGTCCTGTTCTCCCTATCTATTTTATTTTATATGTCAGGACTATTTTATTTAATAGTGTATGTTCAAGACCGCCTAAGGAGGATACTTCTGTTGTAGTACATTTAGGAGTCTTCAAGCTAAATATCTAGTGGACTATACACACGTCATAAATTAATAAGAAATGAATTTATATATTTTGGTATTTCCGGAGGAAACCCGCAAGCTCTCTATATTAGATGATCTTTTAGTGTAAAGATGGAGGCCGATTAGTTGAACTATTAATCTAGTATATCCACTTTTTTTTTTATAAAAAAAGTGGATCCCCGTCAGGGAGGATCTTAATATTTAGAGTAGATAAGCTTAGAGTAATTATCTATTCTGGGTTTAATCCTAAGTGAATTTATTTACCTTCTCTGAGAAGGGGGATATGTTTATTATCTGTGCGAAGCCAATACTGTTAGTTTTTCAACAATAGAAATTTATCTTTGTTTTATACTTTAGTGTATTATGTTGATTGCTAGCGAAGCCAACCTTTTTGTTGCATAGCCGTTCCTAAGGTTTAGTTAATTGTGAGACGCTAATCATTATCAAAACAAGCTGCTAGTACTGCTCAAACAGTAACATTTTACTCGCTAGAAAGTTCTTTTGTCTTCTAGTTAACAAAATGTGCTGGCGTATGAGGGTTACAAGACCAAACTACTTAATTCCTCTGATTCTACTTACCGGCGTACGAGTGCTTCTGATTTTTTACCCCTCGGCCTAGGACCAGGACTAAGGTCCTGATCCCTTAGTCCTGGGCCGGAAGGTAAATAAAAAATGAAGAAAGGGTTCCGTAACAATTGCAGCAGTAATGTGGGAAAGATATGTATGATGGAATTCTAAGGAGAAGAACTCATAAGTACATGTTGTAGATTCATGAATAAGCTTTTTAGGTTGGCTTCGCTAGAAATTGATCGACTCTAAGTAGAAACTCTTGACTGAAATCAATACCAATATGCTATGTTATAATTAGAAAAGACTACGATTAATTGATCAAGAGATTATTAAGTGGCAGAATCCTGATTAGTTGTGCGGTGAGGGCAGAATCTGTTATTACATAGCGGAATAACGAGTAAGTAAAATCGTATCTCTGTTCATTACGGTTTTACCGAAGTGAGAGAAGTGGGCGCAGCGCCCCCCCCTGGAGGACTCCTCTGGACTCCCTCAGGGGGCTTTTTAAAATTTAAGTCGGTTACTATGTTGATGAGTGCGCTGAAATAACCGAAAGTCGAGTAGGTACGCAACATAGCAGTAAGAAATATGGAGTGGTCATTCAGTGTTAAAGCGGAGAAAGGCTAGTGGTTATATCGACACAATTCTACAGGGACGTGATAAATACGATATTTATCCTTATAAATTAATAAAATGACAAAAATTCAAAAATTCACAATATGTATTAGCGGTGGACAAAAGGGCTTAACAAAAGCACCAACTTGTACTGGTTTTTTTAGTTTGCCGTCCGCCAAGTTAGGTTCGCTGATTGTACCTTTTTTTTATCTAGGTAGACGATTTTATTTAACATCATTTTTACCCAAGGTGGGGTGCGTTGCCCACCCTGCGTTAGACTACGCACCAAAAGGGAAAGATAAGTTTATTTTAGAAAATTTCTACGATTGGTTTAGAGGGTTCACTGATGCTGTATCCCGCCTACGGCGGGATCTGGTTGTTTCATTATGAGCTGGCGCCAACATTTAAGAGATAAGTTTTGAAGATTTACTTTTGAAATGAAACTTCACATTGATGATGTAAAAGTACTAATTTTTATTCAAAATACGATCCCCGGAGGGGATCGGAATAGGTAAGGTTTACAAATCTAAAACATTTTGTCGATTTATTGTTTCAAAACAATCTGAGGTTAAGAAATTAATAGAAATTTTTACCTATTACTCACTTAATTCTAGTAAAAGACTAAATTTCCATACTTGAGTGAAAGCTTTTAATTTATATATCGAAGGAAGTGATAATTCAGCCGAGGAAATATTTAACAAGGTAGAGGTTCTTAAAGCAGAAATGAATACCAAGAGAACGGATTGAACTTCTAATCATAAAATTCACATTACTTCTTATTGGCTATTAGGATTTGTGGAAGGAGATGGGTCCTGAAGCGTTAATAAACAAAATTTACTTTTAAGCTTTTCAATCGCTCAGTCTTATAAGGATTTAAAGTTAATGGGACCTGCGTATCCCCTGCGGGGATTAGCAATAAAAAATTACTTAAATAATTTAAGTATCGACTTTGATGATGTAGTGAATCTGGGTTTTTACAAAAGCAAGACGGATAATAAATCGGATATGATTAATTTAAACGAGAGCTTGCGGATTTCCTCCCGAAATACCAAAACGGAGTTTATTTCTCAAGTGCTTGTTCCTTTCTTGGCTCCGCCACCCCCTTCCTCTCCTTGAACGCAGTGTAAGAGGAAGGAGGGTTCAAAAAAATGGTATGGGTAAGTAAAAAAGAAATAGACTTTATTAATTGGGTATCCCCTCCGGGGATCATGATAAAAAAAAAAATATATTTTTTTTTATATAGCTCCCTATCAAGTTCAACTCAATGTTAGTGTATGTTAAGAAAAAATAGCTAAGACTTATTAGGCTATAAATAAGTGATATTAGAACTATTTAAAATAAGTGTATGTTATTATTATAATTAATAATAATAACATACACACAAATATCTTGTGGACTAATGGGTAAGTCTAGAATTTTTGGTGTTCTACAATGCGTGTTCGAATCACGCCAAGATAAAGGGGTCATAAATTTTTGGTATTTACTAATGAGTGTTCGAATCACTCCAAGATAAGGGTTAGTTTTCTTTCTTTTGCCATACTTCTAGCTGGCTGCTGTACTTTTAGGGCAGCCTGATAAAAAAAAAATATATATTTTTTTTTATATGCTTTGTCTCTTCCTGATCCCCCTATGGGGGATATGGTAGGCAGTAGGCAGCTGTATTATATTAGGGGTGGCTCCTCCATATCCCCCTATGGGGGGATATGGAAGGAAAATTCGGATTTTTTTTATTAGTCTAGACTAATTCTCATTAGCTCAATGGTAGAGCCGGATACTTCTAATATCCTGATTTTAGTTCGAGTCTGAAATGAGAAAAGGGGGTAATTGCTGCTTGTATCATCTAAAAAAAATTTTTTTTACCCCCTAAAAATTGAAAAATCTGTAGTACTAAATATGTCCTATGCCGTTTTAACAAGTAATTGTTATTATTATTATATCGTCAAGTTGCGGGAAAACCTGTAAAAATAGTCAAATAGTACTGTATTATAGATAATCCGCAGGGAAGCTTTAAGGGAAAACTTGGTTTTCTTATAAAGAACCTTCAGAGACTAAAAGTGATAGCCCCTATTTGGCTGTTACGCCATACCCCTTAGGGGTCAGGAGCGAAGCCGAAGTGAGGCTGACTAAATAGGGTGAATATATAGTCCTAGCATAGTAGTGATACTATGATTAAAAAATTAATTGATAGAAGATTATGAGGTTGTTTTAGTGCTAGTGCCTGCTTTACTTGCGTTTACACTTCTATTTATTCTTTTAAAAAGTATTATACAAAATAAGTCGTCTTATATGTATAATATTCAAAATATAGATTTAATGTACTGGGCTATATTATTTTTAATTGGTGTATTTTTCGCAATAAGTTTTAAGTTCCCTTTTATATTTATGGCTAAAGAATTAAATTTGTCTATTATATTTGTTTATATATTTTTAGCTATTAATTCTTGTCTTTCTGCATTTATAATATTTGAAATAAATAGATCTCCGATCCCCTCTGGGGATAGGGAAGAAGAATTTACTTTTAATAAATTAGCTTACACATTTTTAATATCTTTAATTTTTTTAGCTTTATTTCCGACATGTGTAGCCGTATTTCTTGTTATATTTAAGGAATATCTTTCGTGTTTTTTTATAGAATTTTTTGAGTATTTTTTTATAAAATTCTTAGACAAAATCTTGAATAACATCATACCAGTTGCTTATGCTGATAGTGATTCTGAATCACCTTCGAGTTTATCTTCTGCTATGACAACTTATAGCTATAGCCACATGAATGCCTTGGGTATTGATCATCCTTCTGGTCCGTCGAATGTTATACCAGAAGATTTTAGTCATCCCACAGAAGATTTTGGTCGAATGAATAATGCTCAGCAATCGATGGATTGGTTATTATATAATATTTATACTACTAAGTTCCCTAATACCACCAGATTAGTGGGTATTATAAATCATCCTCCCTTTTATTCATCTGTTGACCCATCTGCTTACGATGAAATAGAACACTCATGGTATAGTTGAACACATACAAATTCTGTGGATAGTATTAGAGATATACATACATTGAGATGTCTAATATCTAAAATAAATGGGCATATTGATTATCTATCTCAACCAGATTTTACAGATCATGACGAATTGATTGATACTACAGAATCTAGAGTATCATTAGGAATTATACGTGATCTGTGTGCAAAAAGAATAGCTGAATTTTCTAGTTTAACTGAAGGTAATCATCGAGTTAATTCTTCTCAACTATCTTCTGCTATTGATGCTAGCTCTAGACCTCAATTGGCTGAAAGTAGCGCTCAAGGTGCAGCAAGAGCTTTAAGGGAATCTACTCGAGAAGGTTTCTCTAGGGCTAGATGGAACGAAGAGTTTCAAACATCTCTAGCTAGAAGTAGAGCTCAAGAAGCTGCTTTCGAGGTTGCAGAAATAGCTAGACTTAGAAATGCTAATATGGAAGATAGTTCTTCTACTAGTTATAAAGGAAAGGGTAAATCTATTGATAAATAAAGTATATATACCTTTGATATTCCTTTATTCTTTTCAGTAAAACAGTTAGTAATGATAGGCTAACTGGACTTAACAAGGGTTTACTTGTAAAACTTATTTAATTAAGTTTCCTAAATTAAGTATTATAGTATAGAAAGTCATAAATGCATCTATACTATGACTCCCATTAGCTTAATGGTAAAGCAGGTATTCCTCTATTTTGGCTATTGTCCCAGAAAAACTAATCATGACATCGGGGGACTTAGGTCTCTCTTGTTATTTTTAGCTGGGTACTTCTTATCCTTACCGAAGGCAGGATCCTGCCTTCGGTAAAAAAGGAAAGGAAGGCAAATATAGTGGGGTGGATACTGATTTTAGTTCGAATCTAAAATGAGAGTAAGTAAGGGCGAAAAATCTTTACTAAAAAAATAATCCATAACCTGTAAAGAGCGTTTACGCCTTAAAGTTATGGTTGACTGATTATTTCATCTCTCTGAAGGTATACAAATGAGTATATGCTATCATGTGTTATAAAATAATATTTCTATTTAATAAAAAAATGTTTATGATTCCAACAATAGTATCGCTTATCGAGGTTGTTTTAGTGCTGGTGCCTGCTTTACTTGCGGTAGCTTATGTAACAGTGGCAGAAAGAAAAACTATGGCCAGTATGCAAAGAAGATTAGGTCCGAACGTTGTAGGTTACTACGGACTACTTCAAGCATTTGCTGATGCCTTAAAACTTCTTTTAAAAGAATATGTTGCACCTACACAAGCTAATATGATATTGTTCTTTTTAGGACCTGTAATTACATTAATTTTCGCACTTTTAGGTTATGCAGTTATACCTTACGGACCAGGTTTATCAATTAATGACATGAATTTAGGTATATTCTATATGTTAGCAGTTTCATCTTTAGCTACATATGGAATACTATTAGCTGGATGAAGTGCTAATAGTAAATATGCATTCTTAGGGTCTCTAAGAAGTACAGCTCAATTAATTAGTTATGAATTAGTATTAAGTTCTGCTATATTAATAGTTATTATGTTAACAGGTAGCTTAAATCTTACTGTTGTTACAGAAAGTCAAAGAGCTGTTTGATTTATATTACCATTATTGCCTATTTTTATTCTTTTTTTCATAGGATCGATTGCGGAAACTAATCGTGCTCCGTTTGATTTAGCTGAGGCTACTAATATGATTTGGTCTCATTAAAGATCACAAATTGCTGGAAACTCCTTTGATAATAGGACAATCAGCAGGGAAGTTAACATATAATGTTAAAACCTTCAGAGACTAGACGTGATCATTTAATATAAGTATTTATATTAGATAAGGTATAGTCCAAATTTGTATGTAAATACAAAAATATAAAAAAAATGAAATCATATATAAATATGAACTCTACCGTTACTACCTTAGGTGCGAACTATTTAGTTCATACAGGTTATCTTAATACAATATCTAGATTAAAAGTTTGTACAGTAGCTAGTTATAGATATTATTCTACTTCAAAATCAGATTCACAATCATCTGATTTACCTCCTGTTCCTATTTTAACTATTAATAATCTAGATAATAAAGATTGTATTAAATCTTCTAGAATATTATTAAAAGACAAAGGAGGTATTTACTCTTTTATTAATACAGTGAATGGTAATCAATATATTGGAAGTGCCAAAGATTTTTATTTAAGACTTAATGAACATCTGGAAAATAAAAAGTCTAATCTTGCTTTACAAAAAGCATTTACTAAGTATGGCTTAGATCAATTTAAATTTTGTATATATGAATATTTCACATATGAAAGTAAAATTATAAGTCATAAAGCTTTAACTGATCTAGAGACTAGTTATATTAACAGATTTAATTTTGATAATCTTTACAATTTTAAAGCTATAGCTACAAGCTCTTTAGGTTATAAACATACAGAAGAAGCAAGATTAAAGATGGTTGATTATTATAAAGATAAAAATAATCACCCTATGTTTGGTAAAACTCATACTGAAGAAGCACTAAGTTTAATTAGTAAACCAGGTGAATTAAATCCTATGTTTGGTAAAAAACATAGTGAAGCCAGTAAGGCATCTATGAGTGAAAAAAAGAATAAATATCCTTTAGGTGTAGGTATTTATGATTTAGATGACAACTTAATTTTAAAGTTTAATAATAATGTAGAGCTAGCTAAACATTTAGATATTTCTAAGGTTACAGTAGGTAAGTATTTAAATTCGGGTCTTTTATATAATAAAACTTATCGGTTTAAACCTATACAAGATTAGATATGGTTGTTTTATTTTTTGGAATCAGAGTTAGTTAGTGGATTTATGACAGAACACGCTGCAGTTGTTTTTGTATTCTTTTTTTTAGCAGAATACGGAAGTATAGTATTAATGTGTATATTAACTAGTTTATTATTTTTAGGAGGTTACTTACCAATATACTCTATTTCTTATCTAATAAGTTTTATAGATTATATTTATTTTGAATTATTTTTTGATAGTTGATTAAATTTCTATGGTTATAGTAGCGGGTATGTTTATGAAATTTCTAATAACCCTGGTTTTTATTTTATAGAAAATAGAGGGCCAGCGCAATATTACATAGAATATATATTAACTAATCCTAATTTAGAAGGATTATTATATGGTTTAACTTTAGGACTGAAAAGTTCTATTATGATTTTTGTATTTATCTGGGCGAGAGCGAGTTTCCCACGGATTAGATTCGATCAATTAATGGCGTTCTGTTGAACAGTTTTATTACCTATTCTATTTGCTATAATTATATTTGTACCTTGTATTTTATTTAGTTTCGATATATTTCCAATTAGTATAAACTTATTTTAGATTAATAGAATCTACTTTTTTTATCATGGAATTTTCCATTTGATGATGTAAACATTTTTACTTCTTTAGTAATTTAGGAAATATATTGACTTTTAACAAAAAAATGTTATTATCCAGTTTATTATTCATACCTCTTTTAGGTATACTTTTAATTTGTGCCGGAAGATCTCACGAAAGATCAATGGTTTTTGCTTTATCTGCGTCCGAAGGCGAAAATAAAACGATAGATTTCCCTCAATATAGTCGTAACGATTCTTTTAAAATATTAAAATTAATTGCTCTTGGAACTTCTATTCTTAACTTAATTATATCTCTAATTATTTATATATCATTTGATTTTAGTAGTAACCAATTTCAATTTGTACAAGAATATCACGATATGAGTTTTTTTGATATTTACTTAGGGATAGATGGACTTTCTATTTATTTTGTATTGTTAACTACAATAATAATGCCTATAGCATTATTATCTAATTGAAATTCTATAACTGAAAATATAACATCTTATTTAATAATTATGTTATTATTAGAAACATTATTATTAGCTGTATTCTTAGTTTTAGATATATTATTGTTCTATATTTTTTTTGAGAGTATACTACCTCCTTTATTTTTATTAATAGGTTTATTTGGATCTGGTAATAAAGTAAGAGCTAGTTTTTACATATTTTTATACACATTAGGAAGTTCTTTATTTTTATTACTAGCAATATTAACTATGTCTTCTATAATGGGAACTACAGATTTTGATGCTTTATTTAAAACTAATTTTGATTATACTACACAATTATTTATATTTTGCGGGGTATTTATTGCAATTGCGGTAAAAACTCCTACAATTTTCTTAAATAATTGATTATTAAGAGCTCATGTTGAATCTCCTTTAGGTGGAAGTATAGTTCTAGCTGCTATTGTTTTAAAATTGAGTTTATATGGTATATTTAGATTAATATTACCTATTTTACCTAAAGCTTCATTAAACTATACTTACATAGTATATTTAATAGGGGTGATTACTATTATATACGCTAGTTTTAGTACACTAAGAACTACGGACGTTAAAGAATTAATTGCTTATAGTTCTGTGTCTCATGCCGCAGTATATTTAATAGGAGAATTTAGTAATGTAATTCAAGGAATCGAGGGAAGTATACTTTTAGGTTTAGGTCACGGATTTGTAAGTTCAGCTTTATTTATTTGCGTAGGTGGTATTCTTTACGACCGTAGTGGAACAAGAAATATAGCATTCTACCGTGGTATGACACAACTTATGCCTTTATTTTCTATTTTTTTCTTCATATTTATTTTAGCTAATTGTGGGACTCCATTAACATTAAACTTCGTAGGTGAATTTATGTCATTATACGGAGCATTTGAAAGATTACCACTATTAGGGGCATTAGCTGCTTCTTCTATTGTGCTTTCAGCTGCTTACAGTATATATATGTTTAACAGAGTGGCGTTTGGTGGTTCATTTAGTAAATTCTTCGAAGAAAATATAAGTGACATTAATAAAAGAGAATTCTTTATCTTATTTATTTTAGCTTTTTTTACAATCCTTTTTGGTATATATCCTAGTTTTATATTAGATGGTTTACATTATAGTGTTTCTAGTTTACTATACTCTGTGGATGCATCAAGCATGGAGGCTTCATCCTTTTTAATTTGCGGTATGGTTTTTTCAAACCAAAAATCTTTAGGGGTCCTTACTAGGACTTCCGGTCTTATAAAGGCCCCCTCTACCCTTCTAGTTACTAGCGACTCACGACGTTATTTTTCTTCTACGAATGTGGTTGGGGGTATATTAAATTTAAACTCAAATAAAAGTAATAATGTAGAAAATTTCATTATTACTCTATCTGTTATATTATTTAGCAGTATTTATATAGGTTATAGAAATAATATTTATATTAGAAATGCTTTAATTATAGTATTTAAGTTAATTTTTCCCAAACTACTAATCCTTTTTGCAATTGCTTTAATAGTATGAGTTATATCTGAATGTATTGATTATATACATAAATATAACTGTTTAAATAAAAATAAGAATAATTTTGTAAGATTAACCCTAAAAGAAAAGTTAGGTTTTTTTTCTTTATTTTCATTTAAATTACTGTGTTTTATTATTTTGTTATATTCTGTTTATGGGTTTATAGTAGGATATTGAGTAGTAATTTTTTTAATGGATGCTAGATATCAGAATTATATAATTTCTGGATTATTATTAGTATTATATTATTTATATTCTATTTTTTCAGAACGGCAGAAAGGTAGTATTAAAGCAAAGTTCTTATCATTACCATATAAAAAAGTACTTATTATTTGAGTTCTTTCATGTATTTCGCGTGGGTTATTAATTTTTTTATTTTCTTTATTTATAGGTCCTACTAGTTTTATACTATTAGCTTTGAAATTTAGTTTATTGCGTTTAATACTACCTACTTTTGAGTTTTACTTTTTACCTTATTTTAATTTAGCACCATTATTTAATTATTTTTTTCCACCCATCAAATTGGATTCTATAAATGATGTTTTGTCAACTGAGATTAAAAATAATCCACAGTTTGCTGATAGATGTGCAGATTTAATTAACAATTTACGTTTAGCTAATGTATTAAACTTGGAATTAACTGAATCTCAAAAGAAAATTTTCCAATCTTTTTTTGGTTTTTGTTTTGTAGATAGTAGTCCCGTAAATGAACTTCCGAAGATAATGGTAAAATATAAAGGAGATGATACGTCTTCGGTATATCTGTATCCTTTTAAATGAATGTACCTGCATTTAGAAAATAAATTAACAGTTGTTAAATTACTTCATACTATTAACTTGTCTGAGGTTTCAACTAATGAAGCTTTAGATGAGGCTAAAAAATATTTAGGTTCTCTTCATGATTCGGACATAAATTCTCATAATACAATTTTTACATATAAAAGCTCAAACGGAAATGATCGAGTTTCAGAGGTAAATTTGTATAGAAAGTTTCAAGTTGATACTAGCAAGGATAATTATTTATATTGAATGAATCATAACTGGTATATTTATAGATATATCGATGATCCAAAGGAGGAACCTGGGAATGTATATAGAAGGTATACAAATCTTGATAGGAATAATTATGCTGTAATTACGCCTTTTGTGCCAGGTTCAACATATAATACGATGTATTTGGAAAAAATACATGGTAATCCTACAAACTCTTTTGGTCATCCTAATGGCTGTCAGTTAGGTATTCGTTTAGGAGGACAAATGTATAGTTTAAATTATTGAGTAATGAAAAACGATAGACCTTTTGATCTTTCTAAATTAGTTCCATTTAAAGGTTTTAAACAAGATAAAGAATTTTTGTTTACTGGACATTTTTATAATGAAATAGAAAATCTTCCTAAATTGTATACATCTTATACCGGGTTGAGTATTAGTCTTACTAATAAATGTCTAGAAGTACATACAAATTTAGATAGATATATTCTAGCACCTAATCCTGTTCCTTTTTCATCTGACAGTAATGTTAGTTTAGTTTCGGCCGAAAGATCTATTAGTAGTAATGTCAATATGCCTTCTGTAGAAACATCTAGTTCTAACCTTTATTTACCTCATGTAAATAGTAGTACTAGTGGCCAACAAGCTTCTATATCTGTCCCTATACCTTATGCAGATAGTGATTTGGGTGTTCAATTAGAATTAATGCGTCGTGGTAATGTTCCAGGAAGAATATCTTCAGGAGAATCTAGTAATAATTTAGCATCTTCTGAAACTATAGGAACAAAGAGAAAATCGCCAGATTTTGATTCAGAACCTTCTGTATCAAAAAAAAGAAAATTATAGTTAATTTTTCTTTTTTTTTTTATCTAGCTATTGGTTACTTGGTTGGATTATTAATTAATAAACTGCTAGATTTTACTCCTTTGAATATTAAATTATAGACTTATTACTACTAAATTATAATTTGAACAAATTGCGAACGGTATTACTATCTAGATTTTCTTTGGTTTTTAAGGGTTTACAAGGCAAAACCTTTTCAGATTTTTTTTACTTTAAATTACCGGCTTCGTCAGATAGCAAAAATCCAGAGATGACTCCTTTGTCAAAACACAAAAAATTATCTGGCAGAAAAGATTTAATTTTAACTCAAGGTAGAAAACCGAAACAATCTTGAATGAATTTTACCCAGGATTCGCCGCCTAAAAATAGCAGCTACCGTACAAAGGAGGAAATAGGAAAAGCTAGAGAACTAGTTAAAAACAGTATGGAAAGAGAACCCAATGAGAGCCTTAAAGATTATAACAAGAGAGTTAGAGCTAGAGAGCTTTACTTACGAAATAAATTTAGAGGGAATACAAATATAAATGAAAAGAGTCAAAATTCATATAGGAAATTAGATATAGATAGAGAACAAGTAAAAACAAGCGATAGCCATAGTAAGCGTCCAAAAACTTCTTTAGAATTATCTAGAGAAAGGATTAAATCTTTTATGGAAAGAAAACCTAATGAAAGCCTTGAAAAATTTAACAATAGAGTTAACAGGAGAGAGTTGCAATATTATTCGCGCTTTAAAAAGGAAGGGGTGATCAGAAAGACACGTTCACCTATGGAATTAGAGATAGCTAGAGAAGAAATTAAAAGAGAAATGAAAAGATATCCTAATGAAAGCCTTTAGGATTTCAATAATAGAGTTAACCAAACAGAGCATAAAAAATATGCTAGATCTCGTAAAGCATCCAAATAAGTGTAGCAGAATATAGAAATATATAATAAGGATATATTTCCTTTCATGATAAAAAACCCAAACCATTAAAATGGATCGAGCTTCGCCACGATAATGGTTTGGATTTTTATCTTTTTTAGATAATAAAAAGCAAGATCGCGTTCGATAGTAAGAAGTCAGCCAACGAACTCATATAAAAACGAATGTAAAACCAAGTAGGAACGGCTACGCCAGCGTGGTACACGTGGTGGTCAAGGGTGGGACAGCATCAGCCTAATTGACATCGTATACTCGTGCCTACCCAATGATGGAGGAGAACCTAGGTTTAGGTCATCATCATATCGATCCTTGTAGACTTAAGTCTACCATATTATTTTAATAACAATTATAATATTTATAATCTTATTAGAGGTATAATTAGAAGATTAATCCGCCAAAGGACCCGTTTAAATAGATCGAGCTTCGCCACGATAATGGTTTGGATTTATATCTTATCATATCATAAATATTTTTAGAGTAAGATCTGGTGTATATTATTTTTTTAATCTATTATTATTATTATTTAATAATAATAAATATTAACTTTTGATATATTTCGTTTTTTTGGGGGGGGCTTTTAGATACTATCTAAAGCCCCCCCCCCTTCAAATGGTAATTCAAATTGATTTAATTAGCTATATTTTATTCTAGGAATAAGAGGTTTATATATGTAGTCAAAATTTTTATTTAATTAAATGTATATGATACACGATAGAGTGCTATTATTAAAACAATTTATTTAAATTTGTTCAAGCTAGTTTATTGGTTTAACGATCTTTATCGGCGCAAGCTCCTGTTAATTATAAAAAAAAAATACAAAATGAGAATATTAAAAAGTCATCCTTTATTAAAATTAGCTAATGGATATATTATAGATGCTTCACAACCAAGTAATTTAAGCTACATGTGAAATTTTGGTTCATTATTAGCTGTTTGTTTAGTTATACAAATAGTAACTGGAGTAACTCTAGCTATGCACTACAATCCTAGTGTTTTAGAAGCATTTAACTCAGTTGAGCATAAATCATAATGTGCTCTTTAAATCAGGCTGTATGCTGGGAGATCTTAAGATTATCTAGTGTTTATATAATTTAAGAAAATCAGCAGGAAACTACTGGATGTATAATTATTCTTGTAGGATCCTCAGAGACTAATACGCTTGACTACATATCTTTAATAAGGTTATGATAGATGATAGAGTCCAATCTTTTCTGTGAAGAAAAGAATAATCAAAGAGGATTATCTTTTTACCCTTCATTGTCAGGGGTTTTAAAAATAAAATGGAGTCTAGGTATTTTTCAACTTCTCGCCCGACGAAGTCACCTGGGGCTGAATTAAGTGAAAAAAAGTTTAATATAAATGAAGAGTTTTTATTCTGATTTTCAGGATTTACGGATGGAGAAGGAAATTTTGCTATTACATTAGATCGTGGCTATATAAGATTTAGATTTAAAATAAATTTACACATAGATGATTTGGAAGTTATTAATGTTATTAAATCTAATTTGAATATAGGTAGAATAATTGTAGAAGAAAAAAGAAATAGTTGTGCATTTGTAGTACAAAGTTTTTCAGAATTAAAAGATGTTATATGCCCTATATTTCTAAGTTTTCCTTTACATACCAGTAAAAAATTAGATTTCCAAGATTTTTATACAGCTATTCTTATTAAAGATCAAAGTAGTGATGGAGGCGCAAGCTCCCTTTCTGATTCTGATAAAGAAAAAATTCTATCTATCAAAGATGGAATGAATTCAGGTAGAACGGTGTTCAAATATGAAACAACTAGACCTCAAATTACAATAAACCCTAATTGATTAATCGGTTTTATAGAAGCAGAAGGTACTTTTGGTATAAAAACCGGATCTTCATTATATTTTCAGGTAGCTCAAAAGTTTACAAGTCAAGATAGTTTAAATGCAATAACAACTTTTTTAATGGGATTGTCTAATTTTGAGATACCTGAAGATAGCAAAATATCACCTATAAATGTTACAAGTGCTATCAATATTAGAACAAATGTAGTGTCTATAGTAATTAGTAGTACAGATGCTTTATATTATTATATATTGCCTTTATTAGATTCTTCTAAATTTTATTCACGTAAAAATGTGGATTTTAAATTATGAAGATTAGCTCTACTATTAAAAATAAATGGGTATTATTATTTAACAGAAGGAAAAAAATTATTTTTGGATATTTCAGATGTTCTTAATAAGAGATATAGCACAAATAATAGTTTAGTTGATATAGATAATGCTATTGAAAATATCAATGAAAGATTTGAAAGTATTAGTAAATTAGAACCTGTTTTTAATGTAAAACTTTTTATTCCTCATGTGGATAATGCGCTTAAATATAGAATAGAAAATAAATCAGATAAACCTCGAATTGTATATATATATACAAAGAAGGGTTTAATGAAAGGTTCTCCTTTTTCTTCTTTTAATTTGGCTCATAAAGCATTAGGATTAAAATCAAGTAGTAATACTTGTAATCGTTATATAGATACGGATAGATTATATAAGGGTGAATATATTTTTTCATCTAAGCCCATAGATAGTACGTCTAGGGATTAATAAAAATGGATAATAAAGATTGATTATGAGAGATGTAAACAATGGGTGATTAGTCCGTTATTTACACGCTAACACTGCTTCAGCATTTTTCTTCTTAGTTTACTTACACATAGGAAGAGGTATATATTACGGATCTTACAGAGCTCCAAGAACATTAACTTGAGCTATAGGAACTATAATATTTATTGCATTAGTTGTTACAGCTTTCTTGGGTTACCAATATAGCCCAAAATGGTTTAATATAAGTATTTACGTATCCCCGGAGGGGATCGTAGTTATAATTTTTGGAATTATTGTATATAGTACTATACAAAATTTATGTATAAAAAGTAATATATTTATACATCCAAGTAAGGAATACTGATCCCCCTCCGGGGGATTAGGAAATATTCAAATTAGAATGTGTAATAAATTTAATAATAAAACAATATATCAGATTTGTCTTAAGGATATCGGGGTAAGAGAATATAGTACAACAACTAAAAGTAGTTATGGCTACGCCAAAACAGGATCTGAAAGATTGAATACTATAATAAATGAATTAGGTTTATATCCTCTGTATACTTTTGAAAATTTAAGTTTAGAAACAACTAGAAAAGAAATTTTAGATAAAACTAAAGGTTTAAGTGGAATCTATATGATAATTAATAAAATAACTAAAGATTACTATATAGGTTCTGCGGCTACTAATAGATTTTATGCTAGATTTAGTAATCATTTAATTTATTATCGTGGTAGCAAAATGGTGAAATTAGCGGTAAAGAAATATGATTTAAGTAATTTCGCTTTTATTATATTAGAATTATATCCTAATATTGTTACAAAAGAAAACAACAAAGAATTACTGGATTTAGAAGATAAATATTTAAAATTATTCTTGCCTAATTATAATATTTTAACTGAAGCAGGTTCTAGTTTTGGTTATAAACATACTGAGGTAGATCGTCAAAAAATGAAAGATTTTTATAGTGATGCAAGACGAGAAATGATAGGTAGTTTAAATAGAGGTAAAAAGCTTTCTTCTGAAATAATCGAGAAAATTAGAGAGAAAGCTTTGAACAAACCTCCTATGTCAAATGATACAAAAAAAAAATGTATTGCACACACAAGACCTGTGGTTTTATATAATCTTAATGGTACTGTTTACGGTGAATATCTTACTATATTAGATGCAGCTAAATCTATAAACTGTAACGAAAAAACTATTAGAAGAGCACTAAAAACAGAAAAAAATTTAGTAAAAAAACAGTGAATAGTAAAAGATTTCTTAAGTAAATAATTCTATTATCATATATTGTTATTTTTTTACACTTTAATTATATTAAATCATAGTCCCATGAGTAAGAATCTTTTGGCAATTTTTATAGAGAAAAAAAGATTAAAGTGGTATATCCCGACAGGGATATAGAATAGTCTTTAGGACTATTTGGCTATATTAGTGAAAACGATCAAAGAAGTTTCAACTTTAAGATCGTCGGTTGTATAAACAATCGCGACAGACTGGGTCACTAATGGGTGGCTGAAATGCTGCTTAATGCACAGTCGAAACTTTTAGTTAAATAGATTTTAACTAATAGAATATATGAATTCAAAGTTATTCTAGCTTATTAATTCTATATTAAGAAAGTTTGTATTATGTTATTGTTATATCTTTATTTAGTAATTTTCTTTTTATATATACTATTTCAATTATAATTAATACTAAAATTGCTATTTTATTTCACAAGTTAGGTATAAAATTTAAATTAGGTAGATTCAAAAATTTCATTAATATAAATACACATTGTATAAATTTTTCAGGTAAATGTGGTAAAAATTCTATATTTAAAAATTTATCTCACAATGATTTAATTAAATGTTTAAATTATAATTATATACAACGAATACAAGAAGATAGATTTTTTCAAGTTAAAATTTACATAAAGCTACCTGAAAAAAAGGTACCTGGTTCTTTTTCTAGTATCTATACTTATTTGTCTTTCTCTAATGTTATAGATAAAAATATTTTTCTTGATTTAATTAATCATAAACTTGTTATAGAAAATCTTGTAATTGAATTAAAATTATGAGATGACGAATATAAAGCTAGTTATTTACATTATGATTTAAATGAAAAATTTTCTTTTATATTAGAATTTATACCTTGCTTACCACCTAAAAGTGAGTACGAAAAATTCTTAATGGATCTTAATAATGGTCTTATAATAATAAAATCATAATTTATTATTCTAGAAATTGTATTTCTAAATAGGGATAATATAGTAATATAATATTAATAAGTAAGTCAGTATGTATTGCCATATGGGCAAATGTCACTATGAGGTGCTACAGTTATTACAAATTTAATTAGTGCTGTTCCATGAATTGGGCAAGATATAGTTGAGTCAAAAAATATTACAATTATTATTAGTTTATGCTCATCTGCTATTATTTTATTTTCATTTAATAAGGATATATCTCTACCTACAATAGGTGTTATTCATAAAAACGCCTTAAAAAGATATAATAAAAGCTTAAGGTTAGATAAACAAGAATATATTTCAATCCCTTCATCTTTCTTGGCTTTTTTAGTTGGATTAATCGATGGAGATGGATATATTCAAGTAACTAAAACATCTAAAGGATTTATAACAATAAAGTTAGTTATATCGCTTCATTTGGAAGATATTTCTACTTTAGAATATATTAATTCAGTATTAAAATTAGGTAAAATTAGTGTATATAAAGATTTAAGAAGTCCTACTTGTAAATTAATAATCAATAAAACTGATTTACAAGAAGTATTATTTCCTTTGCTTATATTTCAGAATATTTTTTTCTTAACTTTAACTAAAAAGGATCAATTTAATTTAGCTATGTATATAATGAAAAATGATATTAAACTGTATAATCAAATTCCAGACATAAACAATATACCAGCTGTATTTGAAATACCTAAAAATTCATTTGATTATACTTTATTACCTTTCTTTAGAAACTGAATTGTAGGATTTACTTGCTCAGAAGGTTCATTTTTTATAAAATCTAACCATGATGGTTGTTTTCAATTAAAACAAAGAATACATACTAATTTATTTGAGGCTTTTAAGCTTATTTTTAATACAAATAGAAAAATAGGTACAACGGATAACTATAGCCAATTTGGTGTTAGTTCTAAGGCGGATGTACAGAATGTTATATCTTTTTTTTCAAATTCAGATTTGCACCCTTTAGTTGGATTGAAATATATTCAATATATTAAATGATTAAATAATTTACGGGAAAGTTCACGTTATAGTAACTTAAATTACCCTAATATAAAATAATAGCCCAGAGCATAAATAAATATATGTAATAGGGCTCCTTAAAATAGTAAGGTTAAACTTTATTATGTTTAGAGGTAAATGGGGAAAATTACAAGGACATCTAATAACAAATTGCCTCCTATTTATTAGATTATTTGTAGCGGAGTTTAATTCGGTATATGAAATGGATTAAATGCGTTCAACGACTAATGAGTGAGTTATACCAACAATAAGCTCAACACGATACCCCCAAAATCTACGAAATTTGAGTAGATTTAAGATATAGTCTAAATACACCTTTGTGGGTGTAAAGTATTAATTAAAAATAATACATAAAATATTGTCATAAAAAATCTTGATTACCTAGAACAGCACATAGTATTATTTTCGGATCCGTTAGTGGCAATTAACTATGCAGCAGGTATCCCTGTAATGGGAACTATTAATTATAAATCACGTACTAGCAAGTTAAATAGATTATCTATGACTGAATACCCAGAAATCCCTAAAGCCTTTTTATCTTTTTTAATTGGATTTATAGATGGAGACGGTTATATTGGAATTCAAAAAGCTTATAATGGTTCTATAACAGTTCATTTAAGTATTTCTTTACATCTAGAAGATATATCGGTATTAAATTATATTCAATCTGTATTAAAAATGGGTAAGATATATTCTTATCCTAATCGTAAAAGCCCTACAGTTAGATTAGTTTTTTCTAAATCGGAGTTACAAGAGATATTATTCCCTTTATTTTTACATCACGAACTTTTTTTCTTAACTAAAACTCGTAGGGCGCAATATTTTATGGCTATGCATATTTTTAGTAATGGTATACAAAAATATTCGGAATTACCTTCAATTGCTCCTGTAACACAAGAATTACCAAGTAGTGCTTTAGGATATGCAAACTTGCCTTTTTTTAAAGATTGAATAGTTGGATTTTCATGTGCTGAAGGCTCTTTCCTTATTAAAGCAAATAATGATGGTTGTTTCCAGATAAAACAAAGGTTACACCTGTTATTGTTTGAAGCATTTAAGTTAGTATTTAATACTAGCCGTAAGATTACAGTTGATAAAGAATTATATGCACAATTTGGGGTTAGTTCTAAATCTGATGTACAGAATGTTATAAATTTTTTCTCTTTTTCTGGATATCATTCTTTGGTTGGACTAAAAAGTGTTCAGTATTCAGCTTGATTGGAGAAATTGCGTAGTTCTGAGCGTTATAAAAATCTTAAGTTTCCGGTTTAGTCTGATGAATCCTATATTTTTTTTCAGCTTTAAGGGGGGGGCATATAAAATTCGTTGTCATATGATTTTTATTTAAATTTGCTGTTTATATTATAATATTAGTTGCCCAGTTACTATTATTGATTAGCTTTAGCTTGTCATAGAGGAACTTTCTTTTAGCGTATTGCTGCTTACTGTTATAAGTTTAGTGGTTATATTAAATGCAGTAGGATCCTAAATAATAAAATTATTAGAGCTCCATAAAACAGTAATGTTTTATGAAAAATGAGGTAAATTGCAGGGATATATTAATTGATGTTACCTCCTAAATTAATACAATCTGCAGCGAAGATTTGATGAGGTATTTAATTAACATCAAATAACGTTCAACGACTATCCGGTGCGTGATTATACCCACAATAAACTGGACATAGATGAAATCCTCACAACTCTATCTAACTTATGTTATTTATATATATATGTGTAAAAATATATAAAAGAGTTGAAGATATAGTCTTTCAAGAACCGTGAGGTTCTCTAGATTTTATATTAAATATATAAAATGAAATCATTTGAGGAGGTTTAAATACAGATGAACCACACTATAGTGATATAGTGTTAAAAATCCTGCTTAATGCCGAGAAATCTCCAACTTTTGAATTTGCATACGGTTTATTTTTGATTAATTCACCAACTATTATCGTTAAAACTGCAAAGACAGGGAGACAATCAGCAGGGGTGAGAAGATTACATACTTCAGAAGCCTCTCAGAGACTACACGCAGGAGATCTCCAATATGGTTATTTAGTTGGTCTATTTGAAGGTGATGGTTTTTTTAGTATTACCCCCTCGGCCCAGGACCAGGCACAAGGCCTTAGTCCTGTGCCTGGGCCGAAGGGCAAAAAAGGTAAATATCTAACATACGAACTAGGTATTGAATTATCAATTAGAGATGTTCAATTAATATATAAAATTAAAAGTTTATTAGGTGTAGGTGTTGTAAGTTTTAGAAAAAGAGGTGATATTGAAATGGTATCTTTAAGAATTAGAAATAAAGATCATTTAAAAAAATTTATTCTACCTATATTTGATAAATACCCTATGTTTTCTAATAAACAATATGATTACTTAAGATTTAGAGATGCCTTACTATCTGGTATTATTTATTCTAAAGATTTACCTGAATATATTAGAAGTAGTAAACCTCTAAATTCTATAGAATCTATTCTAAGTACTTTTTATTTTTCGGCTTGATTAGTAGGATTTATAGAGGCTGAGGGTTGTTTCAGTGTTTATAAGTTATCTAAAGATAAAGATTACTTAGTAGCTAGTTTCGATATTGCTCAAAGAGATGGAGATATTATAATATCCGCTATCCGTGAATATTTATCTTTTACTAATGCTATATATTTAGATAAAACTAATTGTTACAAATTAAAAGTTAGTGGTGTAAGATCAATAGAAAATGTAATTAAATTTTTACAAAATACTTCTGTAAAGTTATTGGGACATAAGAAAATACAATATTTATTATGAGTAAAACAATTACGTACAATAGCTAGATATTCAGAAAAAATTAAAATACCATCAAATTACTAAAAATAATAAGGAGATCATAATATAGTCCGATCAATAAAGAAATTTATTGAGTGTAACGATAGTTTATGTTGACTGCTGTACTTCTGCGCAGCTTAGCTTGGCCGAAGTATGCCAGCCGGCTAAATGAAGTTACCAACATTAATGCTCTGTGAATAATGCAACTTTAAACAGATTCTTTGCTTTACATTTTGTATTACCCTTAAATGCTGCTCCTGAAGGAAATATAGGGGTATTAAAATTTGTCAAATTGCTTGGAAAACAAAATAACAATAATACTAGTATTTTGTAAATAAGCAGCAAAGTATAACTAAAATTGAATTTTTAATACATAACCTTCACCGAAAAGACTATCCGTGTATAGTCCTTCGGCTTTTTAGGGGAAATAGTAAGCTATCTAGGCATAGCACTTAGGGTAAACCTAAGTTTTAGTTATATACGTTCAACGACTAAACGGCAAAATAAAATATATTAAGTATTTTATATGATATAGTCTAAACATTATTGTGAGATAATGAAATATATTCGTTTAAATTATGGATATAATAATATTTAAATATTGTATTATCACTTTCCTTCTTTGCCGTAGTAGTAGCAAAGTCTTATAATTTAAATATTAGAACTTATGATTATTGAGTTTCTAAATTAGAGTTAACTAAGACTCATGTTACTAGGAAAAGGGAAATAATAGAACCTAATGTCGATGTTAGATTTTTAAGTTTTTTTGTTGGTCTTATAGATGGAGATGGTTATATACAAGCTAGAAAATCTAAAGGATATATAGAATTTAATTTAGTCATTACCTTTCACAACAGAGACTTAGCGACTTTCGAATACCTTTTAAGTAAATTACATTTTGGAGTTATTGGTAAAATAAACTCAACTACAAGTAAACTTATTATATATAATTTTGAGTTAAAGTATATTTTAGTTCCTCTTTTACTAAAACATAACCTGTTCTTTTTAACAAATAACAGAATTAATCAGTACAATTTATTATTATATACAATAGAGAACAATGTTAAAAAGTGGGAATTTTTACCTGAGGTTATTCCTAACTATATACCTTGAGTTTTGGAGACGCCTGAGGATATAATGCAAAATGTTTCATACTTTAAAGATTGATTTATTGGTTTTGTAGTTGCTGAGGGTTCTTTTTATGTGCAAGCTAATAAGGAAATCTGTTTCAATGTAGGTCAGAAAGGTAATAGTGTTTTAATGAAGACTATTTATTTATTATTTGAACCTAGTAGAGCCCTCGATTATACCAAAAGCAAAGATTTATCAATTGTTCGTATGTCATCTGTAAAAGATATACAAAAGGTTATTAATTTCTTTTCTTTTGAGAACCATTATCCTCTTACAGGTTATAAAAAAGAAAGTTATTTAATTTGATTAAAAGCTTTAAGAGAATCTGACAGATACAAAAGTCTAAATTTTCCTTTAACAGAGTTGGAAGTAGGAGTTCTAGACTAGCGCGAACCAAATATTATAATGCTTATTATAATATAGGCGTTTACCTACCTAGGTTATTCTACAAGGGATATTATTACTATAAATAAAAATAGTAATAATATAATTGTTATATTAGCAGCTTTAGTATTAATGCACATGATTGCTTTACATGATACAGCAGGATCTGGAAATCCTTTAGGACTTTCAGGTAATTATGATAGAATCCCTATGGCTCCATATTACTTATTTAAAGATTTAATTACTATTTTTATCTTTATTTTTGTATTAAGTGTATTTGTATTCTTCATGCCTAATGTTTTAGGAGATAGCGATAATTATATCATGGCAAACCCTATGCAAACTCCTCCAGCTATAGTTCCAGAATGATACCTTCTGCCCTTTTACGCAATTTTAAGATCTATACCTAATAAATTATTAGGAGTTATTGCTATGTTAAGTGCAATCTTAATAATCTTAGCTTTACCTGTAGTTGATTTAGGAAGATCAAGAGGTTTACAGTTCAGACCACTTAACAAGTTAGCTTTCTTTATCTTTGTGGCTAATTTCTTAATTTTAATGCAAATAGGTGCAAAACACGTTGAGGACCCATTTATTTTATTAGGTCAAATTAGTACTGTTTTATATTTTGGTCATTTCTTATTTATAGTACCTGCTTTAAGTTTATTAGAAAATACTCTAATAGATTTAAAAAATAAAAATAACTAGATATAGGTTAGTATAGGTTTATCCTTAAGTCTCAGCTTCTGTCAAAAGAAGCTTCTGGTTTCGCTAAACGAAGGCAGGAGACATAGTACGTCAACAGAAGTAGACGTATCTGGGTTACTTAACCTAAATAGACTGTTATAATACAAACCTAAAATTATACTATAATACTTTTTTGGGGGGAGGTGGTAAAAACTTATACTCTCCCCCCCCTGTTTATATTCTGGCTATTCCTATATGTGGGCTCCTCCTGATCCCCCCCTATGGGGGGATATGGTAGGAAAGCTCTAAATAGACAGAGCTCGTGTTTATTTTTATCCAGTATTACGGCTTCGCCGTAAGAAGGGCGTTAAGCCAAATTAATTGTACCTGTTTTTCCTTCGTATCCCCCGGAGGGGGATCAAGAAGTGTGCATTTTCCTGACTGCCTTCGGTCCAGCCTTGCTTCTGAATAAATTTAAGGATGGAGAAGCCTTCCTATATAAAGGGTCTAGATTATGACGTAGATGGTCTACACTTTGATTGCAAATCTTAAGTTCGAGGTTCGATTCCTCCATAATCTTATTTTCTGCAGAGTTAAGATCCCCCCTACTCTCGTAGAGAGACGGATACTGATAAAAAAAAATATATTTTTTTTTATATGCTTTGCTCAGTTTAAAGTAACATTCTACTACTTTATACTACAAGTATTTATCCTCTGTTTTGGTTAAATTTGTATTATTAAATCCCAAAATAAGCTAAGTAATCAAATAAAATTAAATTATTATTATTAGTTATATTTACTTATCTTTGGTGACTACATACGTAGCCGAAGGTAAAATAGAGTATTTTAGCCAATATAATAGTTTATATAAAGTAGGTCTGGATTACTAAATAATAAGTAATTCAGAAGGAGTTTCAGATCGAGTTCATATTAGTGGTAATAAGAGAGATGAAGAAATACATACCCAACAGTCATCTGTATCAGTTTGAACAGAAAGATGATTTTGATCTACAAATGCTAAAGATATTGGAACATTCTACTTAATTTTTGCTTTATTTTCAGGGTTATTAGGTACAGCATTTTCTGTATTAATTAGAATGGAATTAAGTGGACCAGGTGTTCAATATATTGCGGATAACCAATTATATAACAGTATCATTACAGCTCACGCTATATTAATGATATTCTTTATGGTCGAAAAAAAAAGATATATTTAATTTTAAGGCTTCGCCGCAAATTTACTGTGTATTTTCTTCTGTAATATCTAAAAGTGTAGGTAAGGTGATAACTGGTAAGATAAATAACGATAATAATAATGTTCTAATAACTAGCTTTCCTGCGGAGCCGTAACAATAATAATGATAATCCGGATAATAAAGATCCTGAAGATTCTAAATATAAATATGTTAAGATTTTAGTTCAGGATCCTTTTAACAATAGAGATATTATTCTTAAAGTTACCAAAAAGCAAAAAGGAGTTTATGTGTGAGAAAGTTTAGATGGTAAACATGTATATGTGGGTCATTCCACTAGCCTAGCTAGTGGAATAAGTTCTTATTTTATGCCTTCTATACTTAAAACTAAAGTACGTAGAGTTTTACGTTATTTTAATAAATATGGTTTTAACAACATTAAGTTAACTATTTATATTATGGATGAGAAATCAAGTTTAGAACAAGTAGTAGCATTAGAACAACATTTTATTGATAGTTTAAAACCAAATCTTAATGTAGATCTAGTAGCTAGTAGTTCTGGGTATCATGAACCTATGAGTCTAGAAATACGTGAGAGACTCCGTAAGCAAAGGGGGTACACCTATTTATGTTTATAGTAATGAAAACTTTACTTTATTATATGTATTTTCATCAAAACAACATATGTATAATTTAATAAATATTCATCATACTACGAGCTTGCGCCTAAATGATTGTTTAACTTTAGGTACTTTGTATCTAGATACTTTTTTCTTTTCATATCCCAGGGGGATCCGGATTTAATTGAGGAATCTACTGAAACTAATTTACTTAGTTTGAGAGGCTCCGCCTACAAATTAAGAGTTTAGTTATAAATAAACGAGATGTGTACAATGTTAAACATCCTAAGTCCCGGAGGGACTAAAGCTAAAGCTATTTTAGCTGAGTTTATAGAGGATTTAAGTAAAAATATGATATTTTATTCTTTAAACAGTTTAGTTAAACATCTAAAAGATGATCGTTATGTTATTATAGAATACCTTAAAGGTAATAAATCAGGTTATTACGAATCCCCCGGGGGGATTCGTAAATGAAAATTTACCTACACTTCAGATTAGGATTAAGATACAGTAGCTTTTTTTAATTAAATATATTAAGGCATGGCCGGGTAAGATAGAAATATCTTACTTTCTTTTCACGATTTGCTGGAATCCCTTAAGAGTTTTTGTAACTAGTTTTGCATACTTTCTTTTAAAGTTATTTTATTTATAATAAAAAAACTACGCAAGCTAGAAAAGAGGCAGAATACAGTAACACTTCAAAAAATTAGGCAATCAGCAGGAAACCAACGATAAAAGGGCTGCTTATGACTCCTTCTGGACGAAGTACCAAAGGCAGGCAGCGAAGTCGAGCTTATAAATTAGAAAAATGTTTGTGACTACTTTTATGCCGATTTCGGCCGAAGGATCGAAGTCAGGTGGGTAGCCGACTAGCAGTATTATTAAACACTTTTATTTAGTAGGATCCTCAGAGACTATACGTGAAATAGCTTAGTAAATATACAATATATTTATAAATATTGTATATTTAAAGATAAAGATATAGTCCAGCATTTAATGAAAATTAAATGGTAAACGTATGCCAGCATTAATAGGAGGGTTTGGAAATTTCCTAATGCCCTTAATGGTTGGTGGCCCTGATATGGCAAAAAAAAAAGGCCCACTATTTTCGGCGTGTGGTTAAAAATACGCTGGATTAATAATCAAAAATATTAAGTCTTAAAGTTGGGAGTGCCGTCTGGTTTAGTAATATTCCGTATTATCACCTGGTAAATTGCAAATAAACCCTTTAAGAAAGGGCCTTTTGCAGGCAAGCTTTTTACTGAATATTTCTCTTTCTCCATTTTGGTTGGAGCTTGCCATATCCCTTTTAGGGATCAGGAAGCAAGCTCTTATTAATAAATAAGAGGGCGAGGATATGATTAGTAAGAAGAAGCTTCAGAGACTTGCGCTCCAGGCATCCTTTTATTAAGGATGAAGAAACAGTCCGATCTGGTATTTTAATATATCAATTATACATCAATAAAATTTTAATGTTAAAACGATTCCCAAGGCGATTTAATTTAAGCTCTATGATGAAATTTTTGATATTAAAAATAGAATTTTTAATGCTTAAGTTAAGTGTAACTAAATTCATTTTTGTATTGTATTTACTTTTATTTATTCTTTCTAATCTAGATTTAAATGACTTTTTCTTTAATATTAACCAAGTTAGTCTAGATGTTTGATCTATGGATGTGGGGTTTACTTTAGCTGATAATGAAAGCTTATCTGACGAGGGTATATATAATATGTTTGATCCCGTTAAAGATGCAGCTAAGAGTAATGCAGAACAGCAGAATAGTACACAGCAAGGTCAATCAAAGCCTGAGGGTAATAATCAAGGCCCATCTAATCCAGAGCCTAATCAAAATGACAGTAGTTTTTATTCAAATAACCCAAATGGAGAGGTTACAGATACTGTCAAACTTGCGGATTATCTTAAATCTTATTTCCAGAAAGGGGGAAATGCTACTTTTCGTCATGCTCACATTAGTGTTGATACTGGTATTAAACCTGACACTAATATTGAGATGAGTAGAATTGTTGCTCATCTTTATAAGGAAAGACCATACTGGTTTTCTGAGTATGGCATACGTAGTACTAGAATAAAATTATACGTAATCGATGGCTTAAAGGAGATGAACAAAAATTACCCTGAGGGTTATCCTTTGTAACCTTAACCCTTTTTAATTAAAGTATACAATATTAAAATTATATAATATCATTATAGATTCCCAAGACTTAATAACATAAGTTTTTGATTATTACCACCTAGTTTAATACTATTGGTATTTTCAGCTTGTATTGAAGGTGGTGCTGGTACAGGGTGAACAATCTATCCTCCTCTTTCAGGAGTTCAAAGTCACAGTGGTCCTAGTGTAGATTTAGCTATATTTGCTTTACACTTATCTGGTGTTTCGTCTTTGTTAGGTGCAATCAATTTCATTACAACAATAGTTAATATGAGGACTCCAGGTATAAGATTACACAAACTAGCTTTATTTGGATGAGCTGTAGTTATTACAGCTGTACTATTATTACTATCATTACCAGTTCTTGCTGGAGGAATTACTATGGTGCTTACTGATCGTAATTTTAATACATCATTCTTTGAAACAGCTGGAGGTGGAGATCCTATTTTATTCCAGCATCTTTTCTGATTTTTCGGACATTTTATAGGTGTCGTGGGTAAGCAATCCCACCTAGTTGTTATTAATTGTAGGTAATGTTATAGCAGAATACAATTTAATATAACAACCAGACATGGTGAAAACGGTTAACGATATCCTAGTCAAAGACCGTCGGTGGCTATAAACATCGCTACAGACTGGTTCACTTACGTAGAGCTGAAATGCTCGCGAATGTACAGTCGAAACTTAACTAAACTAATCCCTATATATTTAATATAATTTTGGATTATATATATTAAATATAACACACATAAATAGAATAAAATTATTTATTCTTAAGTTCTCCTTTATTTTAACCTTCCGGCCCAGGACTAAGGGATCAGGACCTTAGTCCTGGTCCTAGGCCGAGGGGTCAAAAAATGTCTTTAGTTTCGGAAATATTAGATATTAAAAGAATATTACATTACAAGAATCCGTCCACTAATAAAGGTTATTTAGCTATACAAAAATTAAATGAATTAAGTAAAAAGATATAGTAAACAAGGAGGGATTAGTTTAGGGATGTGAAGGATAGTCTTTCAATAAGATAGAAACATCCTAGGAGAACTAACTAAAGCTCATAACTAAATGTGCTTTTAGTTTTAAAATTTAAGTTGCCTGAAGTTTATATTTTAATTATACCTGGTTTTGGTATAATTAGTACAACTATATCAGCTAATTCAAATAAATCTGTATTCGGTTATATCGGTATGGTTTATGCTATGATGTCAATTGGAATATTAGGATTTATAGTTTGAAGTTGTGTTATGGCTTCACCTTATAGTGATATAGGGATTTGAATTAATCTCGCTATATGCTGGAACAGTTTAGTGCTAATTAACACCTTGAAAGGTAAAAGTTTAATTAGCTATACTCAACCAGCGGACAATGTGTCCCTGAATTCCTTAAAAGATAGCAAACACAGCGTCTCAGAGACTATACGCGAGACATCTTTTAGATTGTCCGCATTTCGTACTTATTATAATACATTATTTAAAAATAGTGATCATTTATCTGATGATTGATTAACTTGGTTTATTGGTTTTGCAGAAGGCGACGGAGCTATCCAAACATATGCAGAAGGTAAGAGAACACGTTTTGTTCTTACCCTTTCGCCCCCGGCCTTACGGCCCTGGGGACTAGGCCGAGGGGTCAAAAAGAAAGTGCTATACTTTATGATATACAAGATAAGTTAAATATTGGTGTTGTTAGACATTTTCCTCAAGGAAAAAGTGGAAAAAACAATGACTTTTATAGATTAATGGTAGATGACCCTTCACAGATTCTACTTTTAGCTTATTTATTTAATGGTAATTTAGCTATGGATAACAGAATTAAACAATTATCTTTATGAATTAACTCTTTAAATAATCGTTTTGGTCCTGACACTATTAAGTTCAACAATAATCCTATCTCGATTACATTAAATGATGGCTGATTATCTGGATTTACAGATGCGGAAGGATGTTTTAATGTATCTATTATAGCTAGCTCTAGATATACTTTAGGTCATGTTATTAGAATGCGTTATATATTGGATCAAAAGGATGGTGTTATACTTAATAAAATATGTGAATTATTTGGATTTGGTAAAGTAACCTTAAGATCGGGAACTGAAGATGTTTATCGTTATACTGCCACAGGATTTAAAACATTACATAATGTAATATCATATTTTGAATTATTTCCGCTATATACTAAAAAAAGGAATTCATTAGAAAAATGATTAGCTATACATACTCAAGTATCAAATAAATTACTTGTCCCGGAGGGACTCAGCAAGCTCTTAACTAAAGAGGGGTTAGCACAAGTGAGATTTTTGCCAAAACAAATAAATTTAAATAATAGTACAACAAATAAGACAGGTGCGGTCGGCCTAAAGATGAAGATATAGGCCGATACTCCTTGTGAAAGGAGCATACAAGAATGTACAATTTGTATGGATAAATAGAAAATATTTATTAACATTATGCATCACATGTACACAGTTGGTCTAGATGTGGATACAAGAGCGTACTTCACAGCTGCTACATTAATAATTGCTGTTCCTACAGGAATTAAAATATTCTCATGATTAGCTACATGTTACGGAGGATCATTAAGATTAACACCTTCAATGTTATTTGCATTAGGTTTCGTATTCATGTTTACAATCGGAGGGTTAATAAACAACCACTTAGCTCTCCCTATGACTCCATCTATCTTCTCTCCTTGAAGTCCTCGCACCATCATTGAATTCGATGAAGCGGCGGGGTTGCAAGGCGAAGAAGAAAGATTTTCATATTTGACTACTATATGCTGGGAACTTCTTACAATTATGCTACTAGAGTTTTATTTAATTTCAGTTAAAAAGTATAATTTTGAAGGGTCAGCAGGAAACCAATTAATATTTAGGAATATTATATTAGGATCCTCAGAGACTACTCGTAGTCCCCGGCGTTTACACCGGGAAAATATAGTCCAGGTAAGAAAAAATTCATTCATTATTAATTATTCGTGTACCCGCCTTTTTCTTAGGGTGCCGCAGGGATACACTATTATAACTCGGTATTATTCTAATTCTAGTAATAAGCAGCCTGGTAACCAACAATTTAAGGCTATAAAAGTTTATGATAACTTTAAGGAATATAGAGTCAATATTATAAAAGAACAAAAAGATCAATCAGGTGTTTACTGTTTAATAAACAAGGTAAATGGGCATGCTTACGTAGGAAGTTCTATGAATTTAGCTTCTAGAATGAGAAATTATCTTAATAAGGCTTTTTTAAAAAGTAAACAAAATGCTAATATGCCTATTACCAAAGCTTTACTTAAATATGATCATTCAAATTTTTCTCTTTTAATTTTAGAATATGTTGAACTTGAAAATTTAACTGCAAGAGAAACTTTTTATATCACACAGATGATACCTTATTACAATGTTTTAAAAGAAGGTTATTCTTCTTTAGGTTATAAACACACAGAAGAAACGAAGAAGTTACTATCGGAATTAGCTAAGAATAGAACACATTCAGAGAAAACTAAAGGTTTAATAACAAGGGCTGTAATCGGTGAAAATAATCCTTTTTACAATAAAAGTCATTCTCTTGAAAGTAAGATAAGAATGATTGAAGCTAATTCAGCCTACTCTGTTTATGTTTATAACTCATTTAAAGAGTTATTAGTTATTTTTCCTTCAGTCTTAACTTTAACTAAATTAATTAAATCAAATCATTCTACATTAGTTAATATTATAAAAGAACAAACAATTTTTAGAGGTGAATGATATTTAACTAACATACCTTATAATATAAATGACACTCCTATGATAGCTGATTGATCTTCAAAAGAATGTGAACAATTAGTCTTAAATATGAACAAGAATAGTCATATTAGAAAAGCAGTGTTTGTATATGGTATAAATAGAAATTTTCTGGCTAAGTATGATGGAGTAATGGAAGCACAAAGAGCCTTAAATATCTCACATTCTACTATTAAAAATTATGCTAAGAGAGGAGGTGTTTATAAAGGGTATATCTTTAGTTATGATAGATTGGTTACGAGGAATTAATGAATTTTTTTTTTACGTAAGTGGTGTGGTTTTAGCTAATGCATCTCTTGATATTGCATTCCACGATACGGTTTGAATTTTTTTATTAGCTATATTTATGCCGAGTTATTTTTTTAATACTAAGACAGAATTAAATATGCCTAGTATTAGTTTTAATCTTGATTGCGGTGGGTACGTCGGCTCAAATAGTTTATATATAAATAATTATAATGAATATATAAAAATGTTTTGAGTAGGGTTAATGGATGGAGATGGTAGTATTCAAGTAAATCACTGACGTAGACAATCTTTACAATACAGATTAGTTATTAAATTATCTAATATTAAATCTAATTTTAATATGTTAATTGAAATTGCTAAAGTAATTGGTGGAATGGTAAGGATTACCGGTAAAGGAGCTGATATCATTTGAGTTGTAAATAAAAAGGAAGAAATTCTAGCAATAATTCGAATTTTTGATACTTATCCTCCTTTAACATCAAAAAAAATTTGTCAACTTGCATTCTTAAAAACATGTTTAACTAATACCAAATCCCGCCTACGGCGGGATAAGGCAGAAACTTATTTATTAAACCGGGGTTTAAAATATAGTCAACAAATAGCTATTATAAATTCTAATATTAATTTTAAGATCCCTAATTATTTTGAAGGCTGATTATCTGGTTTTATAGAAGCTGAAGGTTGTTTTTCTATTAGAAAATCGAATAATCATTCTTTTTCAATAGGGCAAAATGATGATGTCTATTTAATAAAAGCTATAAAACAGTATTTTGAAGTAACAAATAAAGTTAGAAATCCTTATGGAAAATTTTATTTTTTAGAGGTTTACAAGAAAGAAGTATTGGAAAAAATAATAACACATTGTATTAATTATCCTCTGTTGGGTGAAAAGTTAGAGTCATTAAAAAAATTTAGTAAAAAGCTTTCTTAATAAGTGTCGTGTTGTCTTGTCACCATGAAAAATTTCATACGTTTTTCGGTAAATTAATTATGTTCGATTTGCTAACGGTGAAGTCTTATATGTTTTCTTAATGCGGAAAAAATTAGCCATAAGCTCATATAAGATAATACCGTGGAAACCAAAGCTAACAATAATATTAATTTGTTAGTTAGTAGGATCCGTAGAGACTAAACGTGACAGTCGAAAGTTTATTAAATTAAATCATTAGATAAGTTATAGTCCGATCCATTGCGTGAGCAGTGTTGTATGTAAAAAAAAACGAGCAATTTAATTGACTTACTACGTTGTTGCTCATTTTCACTATGTATTAAGTATGGGTGCTGTATTCGCGATGTTTAGTGGATGATACTTCTGAGTACCTAAATTATTAGGATTAAATTACAATTTAATGTTATCTAAAGTACAATTTTGAATTCTTTTCATTGGAGTTAATTTAACTTTTTTTCCTCAACATTTCTTAGGTCTACAAGGAATTAGGAATAGTTCCCCTTATAACTAATATATATAAGGTAAAAAGAGGATGAATTTCAAGAAAAACTTGCCTTCGTGATTTTTTTACCCCTCGGCCTAGGACCAGGACTAAGGTCCTGATCCCTTAGTCCTGGGCCGGAAGGTAAATAAAAAAAATACGAAACAGCGAAGCCAAAATTGTCAAGTTAACTTGAAGCGAAGCTTATTTTTATAGTTTATTAACATATTTAATAAGAACGTTCAACGACTAGAAAGAAATTATTTATGATAACAACCTTCCACGAGTATCCTCCGTCAATTAACTTTAAATTTGTGTTGACTAGCAGCCATACTTCGTTAGGACGCACCAGCCAGAGGGTGACATATTAGTTTAAAGTAGGACGATGACATAGTCTGAACCCATGTGTAAACATGGGATTAAAGGGTAAATCCTTTAAAGTAACATAATTGGCCTAGAAGAATAAGTGATTACCCTGATGCTTTTGCCGGATGAAATTTAATAAGTAGTTTTGGATCTATAGTTAGTGTAGTTGCTGCCTGATTATTTTTATACATTGTCTATAGACAACTGTTAGATGGTAGAGTAGCTGTGAGAAACCCTTGAATGGTACCTCAGTTTTACACTGACACTTTACAAGCTCTGTTAAATAGAAGCTCTCCTAGTTTAGAGTGATCATTAAGCAGTCCACCAAAACCTCATGCTTTTGTGAGTCTTCCTGTACAATCTTAGTTATGGCTATTAATAGATAGCTGAGTTTACGTCTCCTTTGTTCGAAAGCTGTATATAAATAAGTTTGTATTTATTATTGATAAATTCATTGTAGCCTTATATACTTGTGAGTCTTTTTATAAAATATTAAGTATAGTTTACTTTATTTTTTATATGGAGAGTAGGGGGGGGTTACCCCCCCTCTACGCTATCCAAATATTCTTATCTCCTTATTATATAAATATAAGTAGTAGGAATAAAAGATAGTTTGAATAAGTTCTTTGAGTTGGCTTGGCAGCAGTAGTTAGGGCTTCTGATCCCCCCCCCCCCCCCCCCCCCGGGGGGGGGGGATTAGTAAACTGGCCTTCTGGCGGCTGCTTGGCGGTTTCTAGCGCAGCCAAACGAGAAGTATGTCAGCCGCTAGAAGCTAGACTGCGCGCTGCGCTATAAGCCAAAATAGTGAGTCATATTTTGTTAGCTTTAATGTAATTAATCTAAAAATATAAAATCCTGTTAGAGGTATTATTTGTAAGTCCTGGATATTAAAGGCTATATAAGGTGGATATAGTTCAATCGGTAGAGCGACTGTATGTGGCACAGTAAGTTCCCTGTTCGAGCCAGGGTATCCACCCTTATCCCCGGAGGGGGATCAGAAGTACCAATATATTCTTTAGTTATTTTATTTTAAATAGGTGTTTAAATAATATTAGGTTTATGTATTACTAGTACTTTATCTTAAAGAGGTTTTTGGTCGTCTTATATCCCTATATTTTTGGGTTGCAGTCTAAATTTCTAATAGGTTTCCTTGAACTGTAACTAATAATTCGTATAGATACTTCTATATATTTTGTCTTTATTTCAGCGTAGGTAGTGAGGACATAATATAAAGGTAAGCCAGGATAGTTTAATAGGTTAAAACTTTAATTTCATATATTAATAATGAGAATTCGATTTTCTCTCCCGGCTAAAGTAGCAAGTCTCCGCCGAAGGAAGCTGCCGTATCCCCTTCGGGGATCAGGCAAATAAAAAAAAATAGATTTTTTTTTATCAGCCGTACGTAGCAGAAGTCAGGCGGTCTTATATCTTCTACTTTTTTAACAAAATTATGATAATACTTTCTACACTTTCACTATTAATTTCGAATGCCGTCAGTTTAAGACGAGATATGTCAATTCTTTATAATAGAATTGCCATAATAGCTTTATTATATGCTATATTACAAAGCTTAATAAGTTTTTCTATAATAAGTAATGGTGGTATAGGTATACATGGAGGATTATTCCATGTAACAAATATAACACAGGTTTTTCATATTTTTCTTTATTTTATTAGTATATTAATCTTACAGTTGACTAGTTTTTATCCTAGAAAAGTTTGAGTAGCTGAACATTCATCCTTAAAAGATCTTTTCTTAAACAAATTTGTATACTATAGAACGAAAATTATTAATAAAATGGGAGAACATTTAAAAATTATCGAATACCCTTTAATACTTTTATTTATAATAAGTGGAGCTGTATTTTTAATGTCTACAAATGATTTTATTTCTATATTTCTTTCAATAGAGTTACAAAGTTATGGTTTGTATTTACTAAGTACAATATATAGAAATTCCGAATTATCTACAACTGGAGGTTTAATTTACTTTTTATTAGGAGGATTAAGCTCATGTTTTATTTTATTAGGTACAAGTTTACTTTATGCCAATTCAGGTACAACTAATATGGACAGTTTATATGTAATTACTAGTATTAGTGATCTAAATAATTATGGAAATTCTTGATATAACGATGACTATATAAATTTTTCTCTCCTAATCTTTACTATCGGATTTTTATTTAAAGTTAGTGCCGCTCCATTTCACTTCTGATCACCTGCCGAAAGATGTGGGAAATCTTTATTTCGGGTAAAACTATCAAATTCCGGGGACACCCTTGAACTTATGATACCAAGCTATAACTGAAAGGTTATATGTGGATGAAGTAATTACTCATGTATGGTAACAAGTCATAAGAATCCTGAAAAGGAGGTGGGCAATCGCGGATCTAAGTCAGATATTATTGGCCTTACGGCCACTTCGCTCCATACTTTGAGCCCTTTAGGGGGTAACTGGAGCAAGGGATCTGTAAAAGAGCAACGAGTGTACGATAATTGACGTGCTGTTTTTTCACCACGTTTAAGATGCATTCTACCTGGTTTCGAGAGAAACCGGATAATCAAAATCCCTTCTAAACAGATTATTCAAACACAACTTTATTCGACGGCTTCTAAGGGGCGTCCATTAAATATTATTTCCAACACTACAATTCACTTATCCGGAGGATCAGCAAGCTCTGAATTTAAACTCTCACCTTGATTTGTTACTGGTTTCGCAGACGCGGAAGGATGTTTTATGCTTACGATTAGAAAAGATCTTAGGCAAGCTTCAGGTTGAAGAGTAGAAGCGAACTTTGTTATTAATTTACACAAAAGGGACGTTGAGCTATTGAAACTTATTCAAACCTATTTTGGTGGGGTAGGTAGAATTAGTAAAGAGAGAAATGGTTGTATTGATTACACAGTTAGTTCTGAGATATGTGTTTAGTTGATTTTAATATGGGTTTTGGTTTGTCTCTATCAGATCGGATATTTGTAAAAGAGCAACGAGTGTACGGTAGTTGGCGTGGTTTATCACGTTTAAGATGCATTCTACCTGATTTCGAGAGAAATTGGATAATCAAAGTCCCTTCTAAACAGATTATTTTATTACAACACAACTTTAAAGATAAAATATTCAATATTACTCCTAATATTTTACTATTTATCTTTTTTTCATTTAAGCTGGCCTGACTTCGTAAGAGAAGTGTGCCGGCTTCGTATACATCCGGTTTTGTAATAGTGTTTTATAGAGTTAAGTTTGAATAATTTGCATGATAAATTTGAAAGCCGTGGTTTACAGATCAAAAAAAAATAGTATTTTTTTGGGGTTCAGCCTAACTGCTGGATCTCCTTGGCATTCGCACATAATAGGTGTAAGACAACCAGATCAAGGAATACGGTGTTTTTCAACTAGTGCTAAGTTATTAAACAAAGGTAATCATCCTACTCCCGGAGGGAGTGTTATCCATTATAATAATGTTGACGTAAAAAAACTTGATATTCTAAAAGATAATATAAATAAATCAGGGATTTATATGTTCACCAATTTAATAAATGGAAAACGCTATATCGGTTCTACTGGTAATCTATCTAGAAGATTTTCTGAGTATCTTAATACTAATTATTTAATTCGAGCCAATTACATGGCGATTTGTAACGCTTTACTTAAGCACGGTTATTCTAATTTTTCTTTAGATATACTTGATTTTTGTGAAGTATCAGATCTCTTAATTAAAGAGAAATATTATTGAGATATATTTAAACCTGAGTATAACCTAGCCAAGGATCCTTTAGCTCCTATGACTGGTCGAAAACACACAGATGAAAGTCGTAAGAAGATATCGGAGGCTTTTTTAGGTAAAGTTTTAGGGGAAAATAACAATATGTATGGTAAGACCCATTCATCAGAAAGTCGGAAAAAGCTATCAGAGGCGATCACTGGAATTAAACATCATATGTACGGTAAAAAGCATTCGGATGCTACTCGTAAGAAATTATCTGAAGCTAGAAAGACTATAAAAATAGAGGTGTTTGATGTTTTAAAAAATCAAACAACTACCTATGGTTCAATTAAAGAAGCAGTTGAAATCTTAAAGCTTAAGAATGCTCAAATAATCTCTAATTATTTGATTAGAGATCAAAAGAAACCTTACAGAGGTCAATATGTGTTTAAAAAGGTGAACGAATTAGATTAATTCCGTAAAGGAGTAAAGGAGATTATTACGCTATGCTTTTATTGGTGCTCTTGACTCAAGTAATACCTCATTTTGATAAATACCCTCTAATTACTCAAAAAAATGCAGACTATTTATTATTTAAAGAGGTAGTTATGATTATGAAACAGGGGGAACACTTGACAGTTTCTGGTATACAAGCTATTATTAATATAAGGGCTACTCTGAATAAAGGGTTAACACCACTATTAATGGAAGCTTTCCCTAGTACTGTAGCAGTACGAAGACCTCAAGTTAATAATATAGACGTGCAATCAATAGATCCTTATTGAGTAGCTGGGTTTACTTCAGGTGATGGTACTTTCATAGTAAGTATAAGAGATTCTAAATCTAGTCAAACAGATGGACGTGTATCTCTAACTTTTGCCTTAATTCAACACTCACGTGATGAATTTTTAATGAAAAGTTTAGTAGATTATTTTGGGTTTGGTAAGGCTTATACTTACAAAAATTATACTGAATTTAAGTCTCGTAGTTTAGAGGATAATTTCGAAAAAGTAATACCTTTCTTCAAAAATTACCCTATTCTAGGTGTAAAATCATTAGATTTTGCTGATTGATGTAAGGTAGCTACCTTTATCAATAATAAAGCTCATTTAACTAAGGAAGGCTTTAAGAGCATTCGTGAAATTAAGGCTGGTATGAACAAAAGTAGAATTAAGGATTCTTAGATAGCCTGCCATACTTCTGATCCCCCTTCGGGGGATGAAGGAGGAACAAAGTTCGCGCTATTACTACTTTAGGGGGCGACTTTTGCTTCATAGGCAGTATGGATATAAAAATGAATAAAGTTGTTGTTTTTAAAAATCTGCATGATAAATTTGAGTGCCGTGGATGTTTACGACGCAATTCCAACTATAGTTACTACATTTGTAGCAATTATAGCTAAAATATCTATCTTTATATTTTTATTAGAATTAGTTTATTACACTAATCATTATTTATTTAATTTTAATTGAACTTATGGTTTACTTGTAAGTTCATTACTTTCATTAATAATAGGAACGGTTTTAGGTTTAACTCAGTTTAGAATAAAAAGATTATTAGCATACAGACGTCATTAAAATATTATTGTGTAATATTATTGTGTGCTTAACTGCCAAACTCCGGGGAAACCTTAAAGCTTCTGATACCAAGCTATATGCGAAAGCATATATGTGGATGAAGTAATTACTCATGTATGGTAACAACGCAGAAGATAACCGAAAGGGCAATAGGCAATCGCGGATCTAAGTCAAACATAAACAATATTTGTTTGTAAAAGAGCAACGAGTAGACGGTAGTTGTTGCGCCTGGCGAAGCCGGAGTTATATTTTTTAATTAAGGCTATAACCCTTCGGCGCAATTAAGGTGTATTCTATTTGAGTAAGCCGTTATATATTGAGCTTTACTGCTGCCTTATCTCTCCCTCAGTAGCGAAGTTCGAGATCAGGAGAAGTTTAGCGTCCATTATATGCCTAAGTATATTAAGTTACTATTACATACTTCTAATCCCACTCCTAGCTTCGCAGGAAGGATTCCTTTAGGAACCCTAGAGTATTCTCGCAGAGAAATAGGGAAACTATAGTTAGTATGAAAGAGGTCCAAATCCTCACTTAAATAGATTTTTGCAGCACTTCTCCCTTTCCTAGTGGCTATCATAATGCTTTTACGCCGACTTCGTACGGACGAAGATCCTGACCTGCCTTTCTTTTGGTAATATTAACTCTATTTTACATTCTTGGTTTAGTCGTTGCTTGTTTTACATCCTGTAGAGTCGCCCTTCAAGGGCGCAGTTAGACACCACGCCGGTGCACGCTAGCCACAAGCTTTAGGAAATACTCAAATACACCCCCTACGAGAAGGATTAGTTCATACGTGGAAGTTGCTTCATGTACTCAACTTAATTATGTTGTTCAACAGCTGAGACAGCCTCATAGTAGATAGGACTCTATAACAAAAAGCAATACCAAGTAGATGACCTCAATAACCATTTACAGTGGCCTAGCAAGGAGCTTGCTGAGTCCCGGAGGGACTAGCCATAAGTGAGTAAGGCTGAAATTAGTGCCAGAAGCGAAGCGTCGTAGTAGCTCAGATCAGTGAAAGGCGTAACGTGGATTATGTTAAGAGTAGCTGAATTATCAGTAGACTATTATGAATAAGGTGGTCGCTGGAACAGTGTACCAATGATGTGTAAAGGAAAACCGTGTAGCCTCTCAAGTACACTGTCCGGTCGTAGTGGATAGGTAGGTATAAGGACGACTTCTATATTTTTTAGAGACTAGTTTCTAAGAAATAAAGCAACAAGAGCCGGCTTCCCTTTAAATGTAGGCCTATCAGGAGGCAAGGTTTGAGCAACCAGGGCAACCAAACATAAATTATAAATCATGAAAACAACACTTAATAATTACAAATTTTCACAATTTAGCCAAAATTTTTCAGCTAGTCCTTTTTCCTCAATTAATTTTACCTTTAGAAAGTTTACTACAAGCACTTTTAGGCAAAGCGTGATTAGTAAAACTATTAATCCTTTCTTTATAACTGGGTTGACAGACGGTGAAGGTAGTTTTATATCTACTATTAGAATGAACTCTAGCTACCGTATGGGTTGACGGGTTGAAGTTCTTTTTCAGATAGCACTTCACCAAAAAGATCTGGATCTTTTAAAAGCTATACAAGCTTATTTTAGTGGTATAGGATCTATAGTAAAGGCCGATAAAGATATGTATGCTTTCAAAGTAACTTCTTTAAAAGAAATATTGACTTATATAATTCCTCATTTTGATATGTACCCTTTAATAACTCAAAAAAAGGCAGACTATCTTTTATTTAAAGATATCGCTTTAATGATGAAAAAAGGAGATCATCTAAATAAGGAAGGTTTACAATCTATAGTGGATATACGTGCTACACTAAATTTAGGTCTTTCTGAAGCCCTACAGACGGCTTTCCCTAAAACTATTCCAGTAATTCGGTTTTTAGTTTCTAAACAAGAAATACCTCATCCAGAATGATTGGCTGGTTTTGTAACAGGAGAAGGTACCTTCTTTGTGAAAATAAATAAAAGTCGTAATAAGGCTGGTGTAGGTGTTCAATTAGTTTTCCAAGTCGCTCAACATGTACGGGATACAGGATTACTAAAAAGTTTTGTGTCATACTTCAAATGCGGTCAATATGTTAGACCAACTCAAGAAAAATGAGGATACTTTCAGTGTACTAGATTTTTGGATAATTATGATATAATCAAAGAATTCTTTATTAATCATCCTATTCAAGGGTCAAAAGCAAAAGATTTCTCAGATTGAGTTGAAGTAGCTGAAATGATTAAAAAGGGAGACCACTTAACTGAAGAAGGATCTTCCAAGATTGTCAATATAAAAGCTGGAATGAATACAGGTAGAAAGTAAATATTTTATCTGTCTTAGCTAGGAGGGGGGAGGTGTTTACCTCCCCTCTTTCCCCTCTAGGTTAGCAGATGTGTGTGCAACGATATATATGGTACGGCTTACAGTATGTGACAGTACTATTTCTCATTTAGGTTTTATTTTATTAGCTCTTACTATTTCTAGTGTAGAATCAACCCAAGCATTTATATTTTATTTAATGCAATATTCAATTAGTAATTTAAATATATTTATTATTTTAGTAACGATAGGATTTTCTTTATACTGTTATGTAAATGATAATAAAGAAGATAAAGAACTATTAGACAAAAATAATTCTCCAATACAGCTAATTAGTCAATTAAAAGGGTATTTTTATATAAACCCTATGTTAGCTTTAAGTTTCGCTATTACTATCTTTTCTTTTGCAGGTATACCACCTTTAATGGGGTTTTTTGCAAAACAGATGGTTTTAAGTGCAGCTTTAGATAATGGTTATATATTTTTATCTTTAATTGCCATAATTACTAGTGTAATAGGAGCAGTATATTATTTAACTATAGTTAAAGAAATGTTCTTTTTCTCTTCTGAATATAAAATAAATCCATTATTAAGCACTCAATCGGATCTTAAAGGTAGAATTTATGCTAAAGGCGGCGTAGCCTCAACTGAATCTATCAAATTTAATCATAATAATATAGTTATGTCATCGACAAGCTCGGTGACAATTTCTGTTATAAGTTTAGCAATTTTATTGTTTATTTTTTTAAACAAAGAGTGATTAAGTATGTGCACCATATTGGTGTTATTTTTATTTAATTCTTAATGAGTTCAATGACATTATTTATATTATTTGTTAGCATCATAGCCATTTTATTTCTGGTATTAAATTTACTATTTGCTCCGCATAATCCATATGCGGAAAAATTTAGTTCTTTTGAGTGTGGGTTCCATAGTTTCTTAGGTCAAAACAGATCTCAGTTCAATGTAAAGTTCTTTATTTTTGGATTGGTCTTCTTACTTTTCGATTTGGAAATTACTTTAGTGTTTCCTTTTGCAGTTAGTCAGTCTAATAATGACATTTACGGTTTAATAATAGTTCTAATCTTTTTGGTTATAGTTACTATAGGATTTATATACGAGCTTGGAAAAGGAGCGTTGAAAATCGATAGTAAACAAAATATAGATGGTTTAAGAGATAATACTACTAATACTTCTATTTCTTACGTAGAAAAAAAAGTACGAGGAACTAATAATTCTAATACTTTATATTCTGTGGGTAACGTTATAAAAAATGTCACCCTACGCACATTCTCTTCTGGGAATATTGGAGCAGCCAAAAGATTTTATTCAAGTAATAATCAAGGTAGCAATTTAAATTTTACCCCTCGGCCTAGGACCAGGACTAGGGTCCTGATCCCTTAGTCCTGGGCCGGAAGGGTAAATTTAAATCCAAGCCTTCTGGGCTCTTGTTACAATTTAGCAAGATTTTTACTAAGAATCTTTTAAAGTTTGTATTTTTTATTTTGCCGTTTATTATAGTTTTTAAATCTTTATATTGCTGTTTACATAACGATAATTGAACTTTTATTTATTTATCTCAACAAATTTTTACTCATATACCTTTTATAGGTAGTTCTTTATTGCATTTATTAAGTGAAAAAGGATTATCAATTGATTTAATAAATAATAATCAATATATAGGTAATCTTATGTTTTCTGGATCATTTGGAGCATCTATTGGTAGAAGTTTATTAGAACTATTTTTGGATAAAGACAAATTACTTATGGGTGATTTGGGGTCAAATGAAACTCTAAAATCTTCCCTAGGTGGAATAAGTAAAGATAAAGGTTTTTTTATGCAAGCTAGTAATACAGAAAGTGAGAAACAGCTTTCTGGGGAGGGGATCGAAAGTTCACAAAAGGTTTCATCTAGCGGAGTTAGTAGTACATATCCTTCATTTGATATATTTGATAAATTACTTGAACAAAGAAATAAAATTATTTCTGATACTAAAAAATTAATATTAGGAACGGATAATACTTTATCTTCAATAGCACCGCAAGCAGATAAAATAGAACTTGCAAAATCTCTAACCCTTATGCGTCATAAAAACTATGAATTCTTGAATGAGTTTATTATAGTGCATAATAAAATTTTGTATGTTTCTTTTATGGAAACAGAAATAAAACCATTAGTAGAGCAAATAGATGCTATAAGTGATGAATTTTTAGCTAGTATGAAGCAAATTCCATTAGATGATCCTAATTACCTAAAAAAAACAGTTGATATCGAAAATAAATTTGTCAAAAAACAAATGATCCTTGGTTTAGAAATAGAGAACAAATTAATTTCTGAGGTTAAAAACATGAATAAACTAGGTAAATATTCTGAAAGCTTTTTGGAGGATTATAAAGAAAATATACAAAAAGCTTGAATCCGGGAACGAGAATCATTTTTTGCTCAGCAAAAAAAGTTAAGAAAAGAAGTGGGTAAATTAGCGGATAAAAAAGCCTAAAAAAATTTTTTAGGCTTCTTTATACCCTCGGTCTAGGACCAGGACTAAGGTCCTGATCCCTTAGTCCTGGGCCGGAAGGTTAATAAATATGATTCTTACATTAATTAAGGCTTTTTTAGTCCTAAATTGTCTAAACTAAATTTTATTAATTATTGCGTAGCCAAGAAAAATTTTCAAGTTTCTCCGAAGGCGTGTGGGTTCCACAGTTTCTTAGGTCAAAATAGATCTCAATTTAATGTAAAGTTTTTTATATTTGGTTTAGTTTTTTTGCTTTTTGACTTAGAGATCACTCTAGTATTTCCTTTATTTTTGAAAAAAATATAGCAAGCTCGCGGTTAGTCAATCTTTAAACAGTCTTTATGGATTAATAATAGTCTTAATTTTTTTGAGTATCCCCTCCGGGGATCATGATAAAAAAAAAATATATATTTTTTTTTTATATTGCTCGTTATTACTATAGGATTTGTTTACGAGCTAGGAAAGGGGGCCTTGAAAATAGATAGTAAACAGAATATTGGTCCTTCAAATGATAGCCGTCCTAATACTTCTATTTCTTTCATCCCGCCTTCGGAGGGGACTTCAAGGAGTCCCCTCCGAAGGCGGGATCGAGAGATAGAAAATAGTAATACGAGAAACTAAGGATTCTTCTACTTCTAGTAATTCGCCTCCTGTACTTCTGTGCACCTTACTTCGTAAGCGGCCAGAAGTAGAGGAGTATTTTCATAGAGAAGCCAGGCAGGTTTTTAAAATATTATCCTAGTTGATAAATAGTTATAGAAGAATATAGATCCACCGGTGCGTAGCCGAGGATAGATTAATAAAATAAGAGGTAGTAATAGTGTAATTATTACCTAAATACTTTTAAGTAAAATTTACTAGTACGACTGATAATAAATACATTGTTTCGCTTATCCTTCATTAGTTATTGAATTTTATGACGACTACGTCTTCATATAGATTAAATCAAGTCTTTGTTAGCTTATTTACAGATAAAGTGTGTTTTTGCAGTACGCTTTGTTTCTTATCCCCATATCCCCCTCCGGGGGATCTGGGGGGATTAGAAGCCTAAATGTTATTTCTTAAGGTCTATATATATAAATAGTAGCGATAAAAGATTTATCAAAGTAGTAAAAAAATATAGACAATTTTTCAAAATAAAAAATGAATTTACTTTTAAATCTTTTAAATATTAATATTAGTTTAGACGCTCCTAGTGCATGAGGTATATATTTTCAAGATAGTGCTACTCCTCAGATGGAAGGTTTAGTTGAATTGCATGACAACATTATGTATTATTTAGTTATTATATTATTTGCTGTTGGGTGAGTTTTATTGTCTATAGTAAGAAACTATGTGGCTACAAAAAGCCCTATTTCTCACAAATATTTAAATCACGGTACACTTATCGAGTTAATATGAACAATAACTCCAGCTGTAATACTTATGTTAATTGCTTTCCCTTCTTTTAAATTATTATACTTAATGGATGAAGTAAGCGATCCTTCAATGTCAGTTTTAGCAGAGGGTCTAGGTGGCCCTAAATCATATATATTAAATAAAAAAGTAAATACCCTAGCCCCGGAGGGGCTTGAGGGTTCAAGAATAAATATTTTTAGCAAGTTTGCCTTTTTACATTGTCGTTGGTTCAATACTAGAGTGAGAGCTGCGTCTAGAATAGGTCCACATAATCAGGATGTTATTTCTGTAATAGTTGGTTCTCTTTTAGGAGATTCATACGCAAATAGAAGATCTGTGGAAGGAACTCGTATTTGTTATAGACAAAGTAGTATTCATAAAGATTATTTATTTTGATTATACAATTTTTTTTACACACAAGGTTATTGTTCTAATTTAGAACCTAGAATGTACACTAGATTGTTGAAATATAAAGGTAAAGAAAATAAACATTTTGGATATGAATTTAATACTTTTACTTTTAGAAGTTTTAATTGACTACATGAAATGTTTTATCATAAAGGTAAAAAAGTTATAAACCCTATGATAGAAGAATTTATTACTCCTTTATGTTTAGCTATTTGAATTTCTGATGACGGGGGTTGAGCTAAGCCTGGTGTTAGAATTGCAACAAATTCTTTTTCTTTACCTGAAATTGAATTATTAGTTAATATATTAAAAAAAAGATTCAATCTAGATTGTACTATTCAATTCTTAAAAGAGAGTGGTAATTACTCTATTTATATAAAAAGTTCATCTGTTACTACTTTAAGAGAAATAGTTTTACCACATATACATTCTTCTATGAAATATAAATTAGGTTTGTAAATATGGACAATAATTTACGTCACTGAATTGGAGAAGGCGTACTTCGCGTGGATACTAGCTAGACTTCTTTTAGTATTTCACTAAACTATACGATATATGTAATCAGGTAGCTTTAAATATAAAAATTTTACTTACGAGCTCAAATATATATGATAGTCGTGAGTTCAATAGATAAAGCAGTTCAGGTTGGTACTAGTGTTTACAATAACCACCTATTGCAATTTATTGAATTCTGAGAATCCGCCGGGATTCTCTAAGAAAATTTATTTTTTCTTTGGCGACACGAGTGAAAACAGTTAATATATTTTATAGAAAGGGTAATATATAAAATACAAGACTGTCAGTAAATAATTTAATTTTATTCTTATTATTTGTTGCAACAGACTGGGGCACTTGTGGGTGTCAATTTATTTGATGCTTAATGTACAGTCGGCTCTATTTATAATATATAAATATATAAATAGGTACACCAATGATATTGAAGTTACCAATACCCAGACTTCATAGATTCAAGCGATGAATTTATAGAATTTGATTCATATATCGTACCAGATTCTGACTTGGAAGAAGGTAGATTAAGAATGTTAGAAGTAGATAATAGAGTAATTTTACCTGAATTAACTCATGTAAGATTTATTATTACTGCTGGTGATGTTATACATTAAAGTGAGATTAGGCCCTCACTATTGTGTTCAATAGCCAAACTCCGGGGAAGCCCTAAAGCATTAGTTACTAAGCATTAGACCTAAAAGGGTCACGGTGTGGCTGAACTAATCATTCAGGTATAGTAAGAAGACTAATGATTATCTGAAAAGAGAATGGGTAATCGCGGATCTAAATCACCTCTGTTCTCTAAGAGTATATAATCTCTTAGATGCCTGTAAAGGCTAAAAAGATTCAAATTACTAAAGAACTTTTTAGTATAAGTGTAAAAGAGCAACGAGTAGATGGTTATTCAGTTTTAGATTTCAATTTTCTAATGTTGTAAGGTGTACTCTAGTCGCCGGGAAAGCCGGTTCTTGGAAGAAACTAAGTAATTCAAGATTAAAGATAGCACAATAGCCTTTCTAAATTATTAATAGGTCTCGCCTTTTTGTTTTTACAAAGATGTTGTAGTTCTTCGTTACTTAGCTAACCTTCTGTAACATTACAGGTAGCGAAGTCTACGTTAACATAGAGTCTAGTTGTAATTGTTATAAAAAAAAATAGTAGGTTGACACTAAAGTCTAACGTATAATATTTTCAATTGTATATTTACCTATGCAATTGTTAACAAGATGAATTTGTGTGACGTATTTTACGAGCGTAATTGCTATTAATAACAATTACCTTAATAGTAAATCTTCTGTTACTCATTTAAGAGTTATTCGAAATGTCTCTTCTAACATTAATGCGTGCTTTAGATTTTATTCTAGTGTTAACCTATACGAGAATTACGACGATATAACAAGTGAAACACTAAATATATTATTAGCTAATCAAGGTGTTTCTATTACACAAGCTAAACTCGATAAGCTAAAAAATATACCAGGTGTTAAGTTTAACTTACCACTTAATGATCAAACTATCCGTGCTTTAATAGGTCTGATTGGAAGACCTAAAACAAGAGGGTTGAAAGCTGGTGTTTATATTTTCACTCATAAACCGACAGGTCGTAAATATGTAGGTTCAAGTAATAGTCTATCAAGAAGACTAGATCAGTACTTTACTTTTAAACACTTAAATCAAGATAATTCAGGACAATTGTTACCTTTGATTAAAAGTGAAGGATTTGATAAATTTAGCTTAGAAGTTTTTGTGTTGCCAGCTACGCCTGAATTTTCTTCTGATTATGATTACTTATTCCTAGAACAATACTATCTATTGCATAGAAGTTTTGACTTGAACACTCAAAGAATAGTTAATTTTAGAGTTAACCAAGGTAACTCAATTTATTTATATGATTTAAAAGGAGAAACCTTATACTATTCTTCTAAATCTTTAAATCAAATACAAGGTGATCTAGGTATACACCCTAATACTTGTAAAAGTTGTCTTAAGGGTAATAATTATTTAAACTTTTTTAAGATTACAGATACTCCTATTGAGGGTGCAAATCGGGTCAACACAAGTATTGCTGAGTTATCTAGTTTAATTTCAGAAAAGAAAATGTTGTTTTTAAGTGATACTTCTAGAGCAAAGTTTAGCCGGCCTGTGATTATGAAAAATATTGAGACAGGAGAAACTATCGAATTCCCCAGTATTATAGCTATAGTCAATCATTTTAAACTTATGGATAAGATTTTTGATCGAAATAAAATTGCTAAAGTACTAAATACCGATCAACCTTACCATGGCTATATATTTACAAAATAGTGTGAAATTCAGTTATTATCGTCAACGTTCTTTATTTACCTCTAGATTTTTATGCTTTAAATTAACAAGAAAGTTAATAACAGGATGAAATTGTGTCACGTCTTTTGCTTGCCCTTCATTAGGTATCAAATGTGATGCATATCCAGGTAAAAATGGGATTGAGAACCCCTATTATATTAATATGCCTGGTAGTGGGAGAGAATATTATTATCTCCCCCACGTTAAACCGTCAAATTGCGGGAAAGCCTTAAAGCTATTTCAACCAAGTAAGAGTGGTAACACGTCTTATGGCTCAGGTAATGACTCGAGGTATGGTAAAATCGAAATAGATGCACGTAAGGAAATAGGTAATCCGCAGCCAAGCACCACTATAAAAAGAGAGCGTATACCTATTGTATCAGCTAATGTTAGATTCATTACATGTTAGGTAAAGTTCTGCTTTGCATAATATAATGGTGTGCAGTTCATCGACTAAACGGCGGTTGGTTTTTAGCATTATATATTTGATATTTGCTATTAACTTAAGATATAGTCAAACCCTATCCGAAAGGATACAGGATAATATTTCTATCAACCTAAGCTTACCCTGTGAGGAGCTTGAAAATTAGTTTGTAAAATGTTTGCATTATATTAGATTCTTTAACTATCTTTAACTTTCAAGTGAAAAAACTCGAGATAAGACTTATAAAAAGTTTAGTTTATTATTCGTTAAATGGATAATTTGTGCTACCTTCTTTTATGCACTTTTTATTTAGGGATAAGGTATCCTAACTCGTCCCTATAAATATATTAACTTTTATAGGGCAAAAGGATATATTTGAGATTAAATCAAGTATCTGTTTGTTTTAACCCCTCAATAAATAGAGGGGGTGGTACACCCAGAAAAGGTGTTTTTTTAGCCAAAAGTTTTAGCATAAGTACACCTTCGCTTAAACAAGTGAATTATTCAAATTGGGATAGTCTTTTGGGTTCTCTTCCTTTATTGTCTAAAAATCTACACTTGTATACTACTAATAATCTCAAAGAATGTTCTCAAGTATTATTAAAAATGTATAACAATCTTACTGATCCTGTTGTAAAACTATATATACAGAATAATTGCTCACATTTAATGTTCTTAGGTAAATATACTAAGGAAATAGATCAAAGAGATTTTCTAGATTATGGGGTAGATGGTCAGGATAAACAAGGACATCCTAGTTTATATACAGGAAAGTCAGGTTGCTATGCTTTTTTGTGTTTAAAGACTGGTGATTACTATGTAGGATCGGCTGTTTGTTTAAATACTCGTTATAAAGCGCATAAAGTTAACAGTAGTAGACCTGAAAGGGGTGGTTCTAATTCTTTATATATTTCAGTTCGAAAACATGGCTGACATAATTTTATTTGAAGACCTCTTATAATTAGTAATAACTACATAAACAACTTTACTAAGCAAAATATCGAACATGAATTAAGCTTAGAATCTTTGTTTATATTACGGTCATTCACACAATTTGAGGCTAGATTATATGAACAAATTTTGTTGACTCAATTTAGACCGAAATTAAATAGTAGCTATACTGTTGTATTTCCTTTTAGTAATTGGGAAAAAAATGCTTATCTAATGAACGATGGTTCTAAATCTATAGAAGTAAGAGTGGGAGATAATACCGAATTTTTAATGAAATTTTCATCAAAGAACAGAGCGGCTGTTTCATTAGGAATCCCTAAAACTACTTTAGATAGGTACATTAATTTGAAAAATTACACAATATATAGCCCTGTTTTAGAGATGGATGTTTACTTAATAGATCCTTCTAAGCCTTTATCAGAAGATTCTCCTAGTTATACTACTACAGATGGAGTAATGAATATAACAGGAGTTGATTTACATGCTTTAGCAAAAGGTAAACTTTTTGCTCTTTTACTAGACAAAAAATCTATTTTTGGTGTTTATGATAATCCAAGTCAAGCTGCCAAGAGTCTGGATGGTAAATCGGATAGTAGGTATATTAGTAGATATATTAATCTTGAACGGCCTGTGGCGGTGGGGCAAGATAGAACACATGTTTATTTTGTCATGAACCCTGAGTGAAAATCGGATATAATTGGGCGGATAGCAGCTCGACCTAGTGAACGAAAAAAATCTAGTAGATCTAGATCTATCGTTTTAGTAGATGTATTAAATAAAAGTGCTTTAGTTTTTAATACAGTATCCGATATGTCAAAATATTTAGGTAGAAACGCAATTACGGATACTGGATATGTAAAAAAATACATGAACCCTACTAAGTTATATAAAGGTCGTTATGAGTTTTATTACCAAGATGAATTTACAGGTACTATTACTGGTAAAGGTTCATTGTCACCATAGTTATAATAATTTACAAATTAATAAGGATTTAGCCCTAATTTTATTAGTAAGCTTTCCTTTAGGAGGGGGGTATTCTATGCGTACGAAGTATGCACTCCCCTCTATATAATAAATACACAAGGTGTAGATAGAAGTTATCTGTTAAATGGATAATGTAACGTTCTTAGATTAGCTTTATTCAGGGGTAAGTACCCTAACTCGTCCCTATAAGTACAAAGGGCAAAAGGGTAGATTTGAGATTAAATCAAGTATCTGTTTTTATTAACAGAGAAGGTGTATTTTACGGTCTTCTTGAACAATGGCCGGAACTGTAGTGAACCTATGGTTATAAATCATCAAATTGCGGGAAACCCCTAAAGAAATCTTATCCAAACAAGCATGGTAACATAGTTTGTGGCACAGGTAATGACTCGTGGTATGGGAAAATCAAGATTTATTATTCAATGGGCAATCCGCAGCCAAGTACCAAGTTTAGGCTCCGAAGGAAGCCTTATTTGGTATGCAGTTCATCGACTAAACGGTGGTTGGTATTATTAATATGAATAATGCTTAAGATATAGTCAGCCCCCACCTGAAAAGGTGCAGAAAAATATGAATATTTACTTATATTTTTTGCCCTTCGGCCCAGGCACAGGACTAGGCCTTGTGCCTGGTCCTGGGCCGAGGGGTAAAATAAATATATGTTTATTTGTTAATAAATATATATTTAGGGAATTCTCTACAATAGTTTGCTAAACTTATTATTAATGTAATAATAAAATTTAAAGTATGTTATAAAAATAACACACATAAAGCACCTTTTTTATAAGGTAAAACTGTTGTAGTTTTTGCATAGAGGTTCTCTAGCAACAGCTGTATGTTTAACAAGATCTTTTAGTTCAATTAAACCTTTAGCTAATAATCCAGAATCTTTAGCGTTAGAACATATCAATAGTGGAAAACCTACTACTTCATTAATAATGAATACAATATTATTAAATCAAAATTTAGTCGTTACTGACTCTAAATTAAACCAATTATTAAAAGTTAAAGGTGTTGAATTCGATCTTCCTATATCTACACCAGAGAATTATAAACTTTTAGATGAATTGACAGGAAAATCTAAACATAAAGGTTTCTTTGGTGTATATATGTTTATACATAAAATTACGAGCCCCGGGGGGGCTAGGGATAAATATGTAGGTTCATCTAATTTACTAAGACGTAGGATGGATTATTACTTTAATGGGGATTTTTCTTTAGCTGGGAAATTTTTACCTTTACTTGACAAATATGGGCTAAAAGCTTTTAAATTAATAATTTTTAAACTAGATAGTAATAAATTTAGTAGTCAAGACGCTTTAATTTTAGAACAATATTATTTATTAAATAAAGAATTTAACTTAAATACTTTAAGAGTTGTTAATGCTGGGTCTTCAAAAGGTGATCCTATATATCTTTATGATCTAACATGTAGTACTCTTTATTATCATGCTAAATCTAAAATTGAGTTAAAAAGAGTATTAAATATACATACTGATACTAGCAAAAAGTTTCTTGATTCAAAATTACCTTATCTTAATAAATTCTTGTTATTAAGCTATCCTATATCTACTGCTTCTGTAAGTAATATTTCTATACAAGAATTAGTAGGTATAATGCAAGAAGAAAGACAAAATACGTATAAATTAGGTACTCGTAGAAGTATACCTGTGGAATTAGAAATAAAAGAAGGAAATACTTTTGTAGATTATACAGGTCATAATTTAAAATTTGATTCTTTAACTTCTTGTATTGAATATTTAAGAGGATTAGGTTTAACTATAAAAAGAGATACTTTAACCAGATATATTAAGATAGGTAAAGTATTTCATAATTTCGTATGTAAATACTCGGATATAGCTTTACCTGATAATTTTGAACAAGTCGGATTAATAATGGAAGAACATCTAAAATTAAAAATGAATAAGGATGATTCTTCAGGCGCAGCCGTAAATAGAAAAAATAAATCTATATCGGTTAAGGGGGGAGATTTTGAAAAAGATTTCGAAAGTATTACGGATACAATAAAATACTTTAATACTTTAAACATACAATTAGATAGAAAGACTTTATATTTACGTTTAAAAGACGGTAAAATATATAAAAGTTTTTATTTTTCTTATAAATAACTTCTTTTTTAAGGACTAACGGCTGCTTATATGGTTACGGCTTCTGTGCTTAGCCAGAAGTCAAGCAGCAGTAGCCTTATCTCTCCTCTATTCTGCGGTCGGATTAGTTTTATATTAATCATAATTTATTTATTACATTAAATTATTGTAGAGTAACTGCAATGTTCAGAGATTTGTGGTATCCTTCACTCAAGTATGCCGATCGTTATCGAATCAGTTTCACTTGAAAAGTTTCTTACTTGACTTAGTGAACAATAGTTTTTTCTTCTTTATTTCATTTATAAAAGGAGGTATAAATGAAATATTGGATGAATTGGGTATAGATATTGATAACCTAGATCCTGAAGATCTTGATTTTTTAATAGAGTTAATAAAAAAAAATATTAATTCTGGTTTAGGTTTATCTAGTATAGCCTTTTTATTTTTATTTTTAAGCTTATTATCTATTATAGCCTATCAATTAACTCGTGATAGAAAAACTATCGAATTAGATTTGGTAGCTATTAGAATTAAAAGAGGAAACATTTATTATAAAGGGATTGTAGATTTAAAGGACCCTTTGGGTCTTAGGTTAAAAACTTTATATGCTTGAAATGAAAATGTAGGGGGACTATACGTATATTGCCCAGAACTTTCTTTCTCTAGAATATATTGTGTTTATAGTACTACTCCTTTATCAAGTACGGTAAATACAAGACTTTTAACTATATGAGCTTATGATAATGACCTTGAAGATTATCATATTAGTACTGTTTTTCACGCTCCGAACAGAATAATATGGTGAGCATTAGATTATTATTATAATTTGATAATTACTACAGGATATGGGGAATATAGTAGACAAATTCGTCCTAATTCATCTAATGTCCTTAGTATTCAAGTTTTTGGTTTAAAAGATATATTTCTAGCAGATAATAGACCTACTCCTTCCGTTTTATAAGGATAATTTATAATTAATTAGTAGACTTATAAGCTTACTTTTAAGTTATACTGTAAGGAGTGAGGGGGGGGGGGGGGTGGGGGGGGGGGCCCCCCCCCCCCCCCCCACCCGCCGAAAAAAAAAAAAATAAAATAATTTTTTTTTTTTTTTATAAATTTTTTTTTTTTTTTTTTTTTTTTTTTTTTTTTTTTTTTTTTTTTTTGGGGGGGGGGGGGGGGGGGGGCCCCCCCCCCCCCCCCCCCCCCCCCAAAACCAACTAGGAAACAGAAAAATCTTTAATGGTTTAAAATCTTTTATAAAACTTGAATTTAAGGTTGGGTTAGTATGTTAGCCTATCCTTAAAGTGTGTTAGTTTAATGGTAGAACCTAACGCTACGGTCGTTATGGTACAAGTTCGAGTCTTGTATGCACTTAGTATAAGCACTGCTTAATCTAGTTATTTCTTTATTTTTTTTTTTCTATATTAATATAGAAGGGCTAACTATATCCCAAACTTTGATTAATATGTGAATGTTAAATTTTATTCCTCTTAATTTTTGTCTTGTTTAGGATAATATTAACTATGTTGTGAGGAACTAAAAATCATTAATCTATATTACTGTTTTTATAAGTAGTTATAAATATAATTATACTATCTCAGCCAAAGACTTAATATTATTTATAAAAAGTTGCCTTCGGAAAAAAATACATAAAAAAGTTTTTTCAAAACTCTTTTGTAGTTAAGCTAGTTTTTTACCCCTCGGCCCAGGCACAAGGCTTAGTCCTGTGCCTGGGCCGAAGGGCAAAAATTATTAGATATTCTATTATCAATTGAGAGGTTATTTATATCTAGATGGACATTACAACATGGAAAGATGAGAAGCCTATAGGATTTGGCTAAAAGGTAGGATATTTATAGCCAGTCTCTATCAGTTTTACAAATTTTAAACAAGTCTGAATCATGATTGAAGGCAAGGGATATTTCGTCTTCAAAGGAATCTTACTCTAGGTTAGATGTGCGTGCAAGTATAGACCTTAATATCTATTACTTTTTACATAGAGAATATAAGGTGTGCATATTTATCACATAAATGTGAGTAGGGTTTTATTAATATGTGTTTAAATTTTTCTTTTAAATGGGGGGGGGGGTAGGGTACTATGGTTGGATATTAATAATTAGTTTAATATATAGTCAGTTTCAATATAAGAGTATTGAAATAAAATGAATAGGAAGTAAAAGTTATGTAATCCTGACTTTGTTTGCAGCCATAATTATGATTAGTAAAAATAAATAAGAAAGGAATATAAAAATATTGTATAAAATTAAGTTTGTTTTAAATATTTAAGCCGTAATAATTATTAATAATGAGCTTTCCTTTCATATCCCCCCCATAGGGGGATCAGGAGGAGCCGTAGTTATAAATATTAAATGTAAGTTCGAATCTTATATACTCCATTTAGAATTTATTAGGGGTATTAGTTTAATGGTAAAACTGTGTTTATAAAGATAACAGTGGGTTCTAATACTACCAGTCATACTTTTTAATTTTTAAGTTAATGAGTAAAATAATTACATATTAAAAACCCGTATTTTATTATGTAGTTTAGAGTAGGTTGGTAGGTAGTTTTAAATGTAGGCTAGCACAAGCTCGTTATATATAATAAAAAAGTGAATACATAGTCTGAACCATTTTGTAAAAAATGGAAAATATTTGGTGACGGCTGACCAGACTGACTTTGTAATTAGGAGGCATGCAGATATAAAAAATATCTTTTTATAAGTCAGCCACAAATTTAATGATAATAATTTGAATCAAAATAAAATTTATATGAAAAAATGAATATAATTTATATTGCTTGGTTAAAAATCTTAAAATTTAAGGTTTTGATTATTTTATAATTAACCTAACAATGTAAAGTTTTATGGGTTATTTTTTTTATATAATAGCTAGGGATGTTTGTCCTTTAATTTTTTTTTTCTTGCTATTATTTACCTTTATATTATCTTGGTAGACAGGAGAGCTCTTTTCAGGGCTAGATATAATAGATAAAAATTAGCAAGAAAATGATTAAGAATCAAATTGGGTTAATTTCAAAAATTACTTATGTGTATCCTTCTACAGTTTTCGGAGGCGGTTTCGTATACACGAATCAGGCAGACGGATTAAGTAATATAAGTAAATTTGAAGCGAAATTTATCTTAGCATAAATATATAGAGATAAAAACGTTCAACGACTAATAGGTGAGTAATGCTAACAATAATCCTAAATTGAAACCCAACACTTTTTTATTATATATGTTCAAAAAAATAAAGAAAATAAAATATTATTATAACGAATAAAAAAAATGAAAGAAAATAAATAAATATTCAAACTTTGTGGTATAAGCAGCAATGGCTTATACATTAATAATTTGGTTCATGGTCACTATTTTACGGATAAATGTTTATTATATTTCAAGATTTTTATACATTTATTTATTGCCTTCTTTATTGGGGGTTTAGAATCAGTATATTTGGATGCTATACAAATAGTTATTGTTTTGTTCATTTTCTCTTTGCTTATCTATTTAAATTTCCAGTTATTCCATTATTATTCTAAAGAAAAGAATGGTAGAATAGTAAAAAAAAAATTGGCGTAAAAAAAAAATCTTTTTATACCTTGAGTATTCAGTAATCTTAAGTTTAGCTTATTTATTTTTGTGGTTGGTTGCTTTTATAATAAAGTTTTAATACCGGATCTAGTTTCTATATTTAATATAGATCCAGATTTTCAATTAACTCTTTTATTAATTTTTTTCACAGCAACACCTCAAATTTTGATTATTGGTTATTTTTTAAATAGTACGGGTTGATTAGAAAAGTTTTATTTTTATTCTTATTTAATAACCTTACGATGAATACTTATATTTATTATTATATTATTTGTATCTGGTTATAACTTAGAGTTATCTTCGTTTTTATTACTCTTATTATCCACAGGATTGTTAAGTATATTATCAGAAATTGATATATTTTTCAATGCAAATATTATTATTAAAACTTTATTTAGTAAATTATTGAATTATTTCATTAATTATATTGAAGTAATTATAGATAATTATGGTAAATTAATTTGTAGTTACTCAGGTGGAGCCTTACCTAGCTATAAATTAATAAAATTTGGTCATAACTCTAAAATTCCTTTTTACTTTAAAAAAGAAGTTATAGATAGCCATATTAATATAAAAGTTAATATAAATAATATTGTTATTGTTAAAATAAATAAAATTGTTTCTGTTACTACAAGATATGTTCCTTCTATAATTGAGTTTAAAACAAAAAGAATTATAATCTCTCGTATTATTTTAGAAGTTATAAATTGCAATAAGAAATTTTGCAGTTATAAACTATTAGGTGGTGCATCTTCTAGTAACAGTAATTTAAATTCTTTAATCTTTCCTAGTGAACCTTTATTGTCAGGTAATCAAACATTGCCCGTTAATCAAACATATTATCAATACTTGGTAGGGGGTAGAGAGAGTGGAATTTTTACCTTCCGGCCCAGGACTAAGGGATCAGGACCCTAGTCCTGGTCCTAGGCCGAGGGGGCGAAAAATTTGTAGAATTATTTTTAAATGATCAATATAGACCTTTTAATAGATATAAAAATTTAATTATTAACGACGAAAATAAGTTTATTCTATCTCTTTTTGCTCCTCTGTTTATTGAACAAACAAATAATTTATTTTGCTTTGGTGTTGATATACTTGGAAGTCTTGTACCTATTCCTTATAAAAAAATATTTTACAATGACAAGCCAAATTTATCTCTATATAAATTAATAGGTATATTTGATAATGAAGGTGAGATGATTAGAGAATCTGATTTGTACATTAACCAAAATAACGCTGACCATTGAGTTAGTGGTTCTCAAGGTAATTTATGGAAATCTTATTCTCATCTGGAAGAATTAGAAAATATTCCTACCTATTTTTCTAAAAAAACATTTTCTTCTTTAACTATAGTAATTAGTAATCGTCATATTAATTATGACCCAGGTTATAGTACTCATGAAAGAAGAGAACTATATTTGTTAATAGGTGGAAAAATATCTAAACTTCCTTTTGAATCACCACGTTACTTTAATGTAAATACTGTTGATGGTTTCTTTGCATGAAAACATGGTGACAAAATTAGATCATTTTTTCAGACGTCTAACAGACGTCTTAAAACACTTGAATAATAATTATTTTTAAGTAAAATAATTATATTATGTTACTACTTTTGCCGACTGCCTGATTTTGTATTGCGTACGAAGCCGAAGTAGTAGCAAGAGGGGTATCAAAGAGATCTCAATTACTTAAGGTGTTTTTATGGGAACTAGATTTTTTACGAAGGGGGGGAAAAAATTTCCCCCCCCTATGAATAGGGGAGAGGGGGGGGGGCTTTTTTTATATCCATCGTATGATGCGAGGCCAGGAACATCCTGTCAAAGCCGAGATTATCTAACATAATAGTAGTAGATAGTCATTTTTGACTACATTTCAAAATAATTTATTTTTATAATAATCAAACAATGAATTTAACCTTAATACTTTTTTTAATAGGAGTCCTAGGATTTGTATTAAATAGAAAAAATATTATATTAATGCTTATTTCAATTGAAATAATGCTTTTAGCCATAACTTTCCTTATATTGGTAAGTTCACTGAACATTGATGATATAATCGGACAAACTTACGCTATCTATATAATTGTAGTGGCGGGAGCCGAGTCAGCAATAGGTTTAGGTATTCTAGTAGCCTTCTATAGATTTTTATCTTCTTTAATCCCATTCTGTCTATCCTGTGGCAATACAACTTATTCTTTACCTTGCGTATACGTACCAAGGAATGTTAAGTTTAGAAAAAGAATAGTAAGAAGTTCTTTTACTAATTCAGTGAGAACTTATTCTACTACTAATTTTTCAAAAAATTATTTATCATCTTGTTCCCCTATGTTTTTTTCAGGACTTTTCGATGCCGAAGGTTCTTTCGTTGTTACCATTTTAAAAAATTCCAGGTACAAAACAGGGTGAAATGTACAAGCTAGGATTCAAATAAAAATGCATGAAAGGAATAGAGTTCTAATTCAATCTATCCAAAACTTTTTCGGTGGTGTAGGTTATGTATCTAGTCCTAATAATAGGGGAACGGTAGAATTTAGAGTTAGTACTTTAAATGATATTATTAACAAAATAATTCCACATTTTGATAATTACCCTTTAATAACTAAAAAATATTCTGACTATATCATATTTAAACAAATTGCTTTACTTATGTTAAATAAAGAGCATAATAGTACAGTAGGGTTACAAAAAATAGTAACCCTTAGGGCATCTCTTAATCTAGGTTTACCCTTATTATTAAAAGAAGCTTTTCCTGATATTACTCCAATAAAAATATCAGATAACTTAAGTAAAGAAAAATATAATAATATATCACCGGAATGAGTAGCAGGCTTTATTACAGGCGAATCAAATTTTTTCATTACTATTGCAAAGTCAAAAACTAAAAGTGGTTTAGGAGTATGATTGCGTTTTTCTATTGCTCAACACTCAAGAGATCTTTTACTATTAGAGAGCATTGTGGATTTTTTTGGCTGTGGATACGTGGCCAAATATGAAAAACGTGCAGTTTGCGAATATATTGTAACTAAATTAGATCACATAGTTGAAAATATATTACCTTTTTTTGAAAAATACCCAGTAGGAGGTTCCAAGTATTTTAGTTATTCGGGGTTTAAAAGTGTTGCAAATATTCTTAAGAATAAAGAACACTTAAATATAGATGGTAAGGGTTTAGATGAAATTTTACGTATAAAAAATGGGATTTCTTTAATTAACATGGATAAGGCTACAAATAATCACAAAGATGGTTCAGGCAAGGAATAAATTAGATCAAAAAAGGAGAAAGGAACTTTCTTCTAGTCTCAATTTTGGCTGCACAAGTAAAGCTTTATTAGGAGGGGACAACTGTCCCCTCCTACTAAATACAAAGCAGCCTGCCCCTCCGGGGACGAGGCAAAACCTTCAAATTGCGGGAAGTTCTTAAAGACAAATCTACTAAGTTAATGCAGTAATGCTATTAATGGAACAGGTAATGACTCGTTGTAAAGTAAAAACGATTTGTATGAAGAAATGAAATAGATAATCCGCAGCCAAGCACCTATTCTGGCTACGCCAGAATTAAAATTAAGGTGTGCAGTTCATCGACTAAAAGGAGGTTGGTTTATAATTGTATTATGACAATTATTTGCTTAAGATATAGTCAGGCATAACCTAATAAGTTATGGGGATACCCTAGCCTTCCTAAGTAAATATAATAAATTTATATTTATATGGATAAGGGGGAAACACGAAGAGGAAGTATTACAATAGAATATAAATAATGTATTTAAGTATAATAATTTTACCTTTATTAGGGAGTATAGTATCTGGCTTTTTTGGTCGAAAAGTCGGGGTTCGCGGAGCACAAATAATAACTTGTTCATGTGTAATAGTTACGACTATTTTAGCTTTGTTGGCTTTTGTTGAGGTAGGTTTTAACAATATTCCTGTTACAATAAACCTATTTAGATGAATAGATTCAGAATGATTTAATATTATTTGAGGATTTCAATTTGACGCTTTAACAGTGTCGATGTTAATTCCAGTTTTAATTATAAGTTCATTAGTTCATATTTACTCTATAGGTTATATGTCAGGCGATCCTCATCAACAGAGATTCTTTAGTTATTTAAGCTTGTTTACTTTCATGATGATTGTCTTAGTAACAGGTAATAACTATTTACTGATGTTTGTGGGTTGAGAAGGTGTCGGTGTTTGTTCATATCTTCTAGTATGTTTTTGATTTACTAGAATAGCAGCAAACCAAAGCTCTATATCTGCTTTATTAACAAATAGAGTCGGTGATTGCATTTTAACTATAGGAATGTTTGCTATATTATGAACTTTAGGTAATTTAGATTATGCTACAGTATTTTCATTAGCTCCTTATATTAATGAAAATGTTCTTACTATGATAGGTATTTGCTTAGTAATTGGAGCGATGGCTAAAAGTTCACAAGTTGGACTTCACGTTTGACTGCCAATGGCGATGGAAGGTCCTACTCCTGTTTCTGCGCTAATACACGCTGCTACAATGGTTACAGCAGGTGTGTATTTATTAATGCGTTCATCTCCTTTAATAGAATATAGCAGTACTGTATTACTTATATGCTTATGATTAGGAGCAATAACAACTGTATTTAGTTCTCTTGTAGGTTTATTCCAACAAGATATTAAAAAAGTTATAGCTTATTCTACCATGAGTCAATTAGGTATGATGGTTATAGCTATAGGTCTATCTTCTTATAATATAGCTTTATTTCATTTAGTAAATCATGCTTTCTATAAAGCATTATTATTTTTAGGTGCGGGTGCTGTTATTCACGCAGTAGCTGATAATCAAGATTTCAGAAGATATGGAGGATTAATCTCATTTTTACCTTTAACTTATTCTGTTATATTAATAGCAAGTTTAAGTTTAGTAGCTTTCCCTTTCATGACTGGTTTCTATAGTAAAGATTTTATATTAGAATCTGCCTTTGGACAATATCACTTTAGTAGTATTGCTGTTTATGTTATAGCTACAATAGGAGCTATATTCACTACTTTATATTCTGTTAAAGTTTTATACTTAACATTCTTAACTTCTCCCAATGGACCTATAACTTCTTATAAACATGCTCATGAAAGTGACATATTTATCAGTTTACCGTTAATAGTATTAGCTATTTTCTCAATATTCTTTGGTTACTTAGCTAAAGATTTGTTTATAGGACTTGGTTCTAGCTTTTTCACGGATAATAGTATATTTATTCATCCTACAAATGAATTAGTAATTAATACAGAGTTTGCTGTTCCTACTTTGTTCAAATTATTGCCTTTCTTCTTTACTATCTTCTTTAGTGCGTTAGCTATTACTATCTCGGAATTTTTATCTGGTGCAGTTATTAATTTTAAATTATCTTTATTAGGTCGTAATATTTTTGGTTTCTTTAACCAGCGGTTCTTAGTTGAAATGTTTTATAATAATTACGTCACAAACTTAGTACTTTATTTAGGAGGTCAAACTACGAAAGTTCTAGATAAAGGTAGTGTAGAATTAATAGGTCCTTTTGGACTTGAAAAAGGACTAATGAACTTAAGTAAAAGCTTAACTAAATTAAGTACTGGTGTAGTAACTAGTTATGCTTTATATATTTTAGTTGGTCTTATATCTTTTATATTTATTATTTACTTATCAGAAATTAGTGCTAGTTTAATAGTAATATTAATTATACTAGTTTTTTTTAGTTTAAACGATGGCGCTTTATTTTTGAAAAAAATATAGCAAGCTCGCTCTAAACAATATTTTGGGAAGAATTTACAATCTGGTGTTCTTCCCTTTACTCTTTCTAATTCTAGAATAGTACGTGTTAAATCAAACTTTGTGATCAATCAAGCTAAAGTTTTAAAATTAAATAAGCCTTTAGCTAATGTGTCACTTAGACAAATAAAGTTATACACCACTAATTCTTCTTCTGATATTCAATTATTTAATTTATTTCGTAATAGTTTTATTATTGATAACTTAAAGAATTCTATTTTAAAGTTAGCTCAAAATAAAGGTATATCTTTAAAAACGAATATTTTTGGATTCATTTGTAATAAAGAATTTTCCCGATAAAAAGGCAATACTAAAACAATATCCTGATATATTGGAGTTGGATGATCAATTATCTATAGATTTTGGTCGTAATAACCAAAATTTTAGTTTATTTTTTATTTATAATAATAAAAAATACACTCAGTGACAAGATCTGTCTGCTTTAATTAAAAACCATAATGGTTCTTTAATAATGCCTAAGTTTGATTCTTTTCTATCAGAAAAGGAAATTGTTTTAAGATGAATAGGTTATAACACTGCTACTTCTGAAGATGTAACTATTACACCTTTAGTTGGTACAAACTTTAGCTTTATGTTTGTCGATATAGATGATAAAAGCCCTTTATCACTATACCAACAATGAGTGTTGTCTTTATATTATCTTATATGAGAATATAACATTTGGTTAGATATATATTTAATTTTACAATCTAGCGGTATTGATCCACGCGATGGCGTGGAAGATATTACTAACCTTCCGGCCCAGGACTAAGGGATCAGGACCTTAGTCCTGGTCCTAGGCCGAGGGGTGAAAATTATATTTACTGATTTAACAGACAATTGAAAATCCAGCCTCTAGAAGATTCTTTAATAAAAGATGAATATTTTATCATGGATTTTTATACAAATAAATTGGCTTTTAAAAGAGAAGTTTTTGAGGATATTACTTATGTTGGTTTAAATTTATTATTAGCACATAATATTATTAATGCTTTTGACAGAATTGGATCTATGAGTGAAGATAAATTTTTTAACTTATTAACTAACATAATTAAAGAACATTATCTTGTTTATAGTAAAGAATATAAATTTTTAAATGATTTAAGACTATATAGAATTAATAACTATTATAGTACTAAAGATATATTAGAAATATATAATTACCAAATTAAGTTATCTTAACTATAATTTTTGGGGGATTAAATCTATAATTAGAGGGGGGGGGAGATTAAGTTCCCCCCCCTCCAGCTTGAAGTATGATAATTTATTGAATCAGCATATAAAGTACGCTTTTATTTTAGTAATATAAAGTCCCTTCATCCTTCGCTAGTTAGGTTTATATAATATTTCACAAATTATTAAAATTTTTAGAAACGATACTATGTCTTAATCCTACCTATTGGTTGCTGCTTCTCCGTACGAAGTACGAAGTAGGTAGCCAGGCAAAATTTTGACTTACTCTTTCGTTATAGTTCTCTTTATGACGCTAGCTTGTTGGGGCGGTAAGATTTTTTAGTCTTTTCGTCAAATACTTGACGCTATTACTCTATATCTAAGTAATTAATTACCTAATCTACTGTATTATGTGGATCCTACCGTTTATAACATTGTTGACTTATTTTATTTTATATTTGTATAATTTAATCAAAGATAAAATATATAATAGAATAGAAAAATTTGTTTCACGAATAATTTGAAATTTTTATTCTAATTTAGAACATGATGGTTTGTTAACTGCCATAAATAAATTTCTTTTCGATCTATATAACATTTTAGTGCCTAAAAGCAAATTACAAATACTTAGCTTATTATTTTTTTGTTATTTGCTTTTACCATTTTGCACACAGCGAGCTTACTCGGTATTATTAAATTTAAATATTGTTGAATTATTAGATATGACTAATTCTATACAAGATTATTTAGGGTTACTTATATTAACTTATACTATTTTTATAGTAATTTTATATCTAAGTATATGTTATATATGTTGTAATAAAAAACTAAAAAAGTTTTTTCCTTTGTTAAATTTCATTCTAAATTTAGCTTTATTTTTAGCTTTACTAATATTAGCGTGTATTTTCTTATTATTGTTATTTCTTTTATTTGATAAAATAGTTGAAATTTTTATTAACTACTTTTCAGAGTATATAATTAAAATGTTAACTAGTAATCCGGGACCACATGGTTCTGGTACTGGTCAACCAGGAGGGTTCGGCCAACCGGCTGGTGGTGGAGGTAAGCCTCCTAAAAACCCAAGTGGATTTTCACCAGGTAAAGCTCATTATGAAGATAGAAATGATACTGATGAAGATAGAAATGATACTAATGAAGATTTATCAGATGAAGAATCAAATAAAAGAGAAGCCCAAAGGGCTAAGGAGCGAAATTATAGAGCTAATTATAGAGCAAATCTATCTGAAGAACAGAGAGAAGCTAATTTAGCTAGAGGCCGAAATAATTACGCCAACAAAATAGCAAATGAAACTAACGAAGAAAAAGAGATTAGATTAGCTAAAAAGCGTGTTTATGGCGCTAAATCTAGAGCAAATCTATCTGAAGAACAGAGAGAAGCTAATTCTGCTAGAGGCCGAAAGAATCATGCTAAATTAGTAGCAAATGAAACTAACGAAGAAAGACGACTTAGATTAATTAGAAGGCGAATTTCTAATGAAAAAGCTAAAGCAAAGAAGGCTGAAGGAAAAAAAGGGAATAATAGCTAAAGAAAGAGCTCGTTGTTTTTGATTTAAAAAGCTTTCCCTTTTAGTTCTTTGTAGCCGTAGGCTGGCTTTGCAGCTAAGCAGAATTTCTACTTACTTCTTCTTTATAGTTCTCCTTATGACGCTAGCTTGTTGGGCGGTAAGATTTTTTAGTCTTTTCGTCAAATACTTGACGCTATTACTCTATATCTAAGTAATTAATCAATAATTTATAATTTAATAATATGCCTCAATTAGTACCCTTTTATTTTGTGAATGAAGTAACTTTTATTTTTGCTATTATAGCCATAACAGTATATATGTTATCTAAATATATCTTACCAAGATTTGTACGTTTATTCTTATCACGTACTTTTATTTCAAAACTTCATAGTAGCTAAGGCTCCGCCTCAGAAAATAATTAATTTTGGCGACTACGTCGAACGAGTGCTTCTAGCTTGACTTCTGGCCAAGCACAGAAGCCGCCAAAGCTGTATTAAGCCTTAACTATAAGGTGTATTACGCTAACATAATATTATGTGCGGTTAGCGTTTTTGGACGCAGCCAGGATTTATAAAGGCTTATATAGAAAGAAAGCTATAAATGTACGAAATGAGTACCAGGAGCTTTAATAATAATTTATACAGAGAAATACTTAGTCCACTAGATCAATTTGAAATAAGAGATTTATTAAGTCTTGATGCACCTATATTAGGGAACTTACATATATCTATTACAAATATTGGATTCTATTTAACAATAGGTGGATTATTTATATTAACAATGTCTATTTTAAGTACTAATTATAATAAATTAGTAAGTAACAACTGATCAATATCTCAAGAAAGTTTATACCAAACTATACATAGTATAGTTGTTGGTCAGATAAATTCCAGAAGTGGTCAGATATACTTCCCATTTATTTACACTTTGTTCATTGTTATTTTAATAAATAATCTTATAGGAATGGTTCCGTATAGTTTCGCTTCTACAAGTCATTTCGTCTTAACATTTTCACTTAGTTTCACAATTGTATTAGGGGCTACTATTCTTGGATTCATGAAACATGGACTCGAGTTTTTTTCTTTGTTAGTTCCAGCTGGTTGTCCACTCCCTTTACTTCCATTGTTAGTCCTGATCGAATTTATATCATACCTAGCCAGAAATATTTCTCTAGGTTTAAGATTAGCAGCCAACATAAAAAGATGAGATTAGGTCCCTCAATCTAATTGTGTTTAAGAACCAAATTCCGGGGACTCCTTAAAGCTTCTGGTACCAAGCTATAATTGAAAGGTTATAAGTGGATGAACTAATCACTCATGTACGGTAATAAGTCAGAAGATTCTAGTAATAGAAATAGGTAATCGCGGATCTAAATCAGATAATAATCTGTAAAAGAGCAACGAGTAGACGGTTCTTCCATTAGTGGCGAAGCACGGCTGCGTAGCCAAGCTCTAATGGTAAGGTGTACTCTAGTCGCCGGGAAAGCCGGTTCTTAGGAGAAACTAAGTAACCTAAGATTAAAGATATCACAATAGCCTATCCTCATTTTTTAATAATTTGGCCATTTAGTAGCGTAAAGTTTATACTGTAACACTTTAAAGAAAGGATAAAGTATATAAACACCTTTTAATAAGGGGACAAAGTTTATATATACCTTTAAAGAAAGGATAAAGTTGTGAACGACTTATATTATATTTTGTTAAAAATTTTACTAATAGATCTGACAGATCTTATAGTTTTCACTTATCACGTAGCTTATTTTTTCGGCATAGCCCTAAAAATTCTACCTTACCTACTCAGTGTTTCAGACCTATTGGCGGCTATGCCAGGATGTTTTCAACTTCAAAAAGTGATGGTACCTTTTCGGGTTTAGCTATTTTCTCTGATGCTGACAAAGACAAACTTGATATCCTTAAGTATATTAAGGGTAAATCAGGGATTTATATGTGAACTAATAAATTAAATGGTAAAAAATATGTCGGTAGTTCAGTGGATTTAAGACGTAGATTTTTGGAATATTACAATGTAAATAGAATGCTAAACGAAAAAAGTATGCCTATTAACGTTGCATTATTAAAGTACGGGTATACTAACTTTAGTTTTACTATTCTAGAAATTTGTGACAGAGATAGTCTTATGTCTAGAGAAAAACATTTTTTTGAAGTATACTCTCCTGAGTATAATATATTAAAAACACCTGGAAGCCCTTCTAGAGGATCGGGATGAACACATTCTGAAGCTACAATAGAGAGTATGCGTATAGCTGCTTCTAAGACATTCAAATCTCCGGAATTTTTAACTAAATTATCTAAAGGTCAATCTACTGGTATAGAAGTTGAGGTAACTGATTTGGAGGCGCAAGCTCCAAATAATACTACTACCTACCATGCCATTAGAGCTGCAGCTCGAGCTTTAGATATAGACAAAAGATATATTGAACATTACATTTACTTAAACCAAGATAAACCTGTTTTAGGTAGATATACTTTTAAATTAAACTTAAACTCAGACAACAAGAGTCTAAAGTTAATTTCCGAAAAGGTTCAAAAAACTTCTATGAAAGTGGAGGTTACTAACGTCGACACTCAAGAGGTTACAGTATACTCTTCTATTACCGCTGCTGCTAAAGCATTAGGTTATCGTCAACCCAGTATATCTTTATACTTGAAAGAAAATAGAACTAAACCTTTTAAAGGGAAATATTTATTCAAGTTAGTAGATTAGAATACTGTAGTATACGCTGAATACTTACTTATGTTAAGAAATAACATAATCTGAGGATGAATTTGTTGAGCGACTTTCAGGTCACATGTTATTAAACATTTTAGCAGGTTTTACTTACAATATAATGACAAGTGGAATAATATTCTTCTTATTGGGTTTGATACCTTTAGCCTTTATTATAGCCTTTTCAGGACTAGAATTAGGAATTGCTTTTATACAAGCTCAAGTTTTTGTTGTTCTATCTTCTGGGTATATAAAAGATGGTTTAGATCTTCATTAATGCTTATAAAATCTTTATTTACTTATATACGATTATATATCTGTTTTAAAAAACATGATATTTTTTTTATATATTATTTATGTCCTATTATTTTAATAATTTTTAACTTAGCAAATTATTTGGATTTTTCTTTTTTAGGAGAGTACTACGTTTATATGAGTGGATCTGAAGGAGGATCTAACAATATTCCTGGTGAAGGAAATATGGATTCAGGTGGAAGTAACTCTAATCCTGGAGGTAATAATCCAAATTCAGAAAGCCAAGTCGGGGACTTTTCAACTAAAAATAAGTATGAACTTATTGCAGATGCGTTAGAAGATAATAGAGCTAAAACATTAGAGCTTCGGATCAATAATAATATCAAAAACCATACTACAAGTTTCAGTGATTTAGGTGTACATTTTAAGGGGGTAAAATCATATAACTTTTTTGGGCGTACTATTAGGGAAGTTTTACCCACTGCAAATGGAGAAACACGTGTGGATAACTTTACAATAAATACAATTAGAAATCACAAGTCTAGTTAAATCTTTATTCCCATTATCAGGTCACATGCTATAAGCATTAAAGATATAGTTGGTAAAAATATCTAGAAACTATAATATATGATTGATAGCTATAGACGGTGGGGATCACCCTCCCCGTCTTAATAGTTTAAAATACTATACTTAATATAATATAGCCAATTTTTCATAATATTAAGACGTCGTACACTCCGGCTTCGCCGGAGAAAGTAAATAATAATTGGGAGGACAGTATCTCCATGCGTATTGCTCCTTTCCGAAGATGCAAATTCTAATTAATAAAATAAAGCCATTATGAGCAAAAAAAAAATATTTAGTGATAAGTAATAGGAAAAATTTAATTTATAAGTCGTCTTATCTGAGATGCATAATTAATCTTTAAGGAAAGTCTATGATTTAGTATATGTTTAAGATTTAAATATAAATTTAGGTATTATATAGAAAATATAAAGAAGTTAATAGACAATGTTAGATTAAATAACATAAAATAACTTTATTCTGGAAAATCAAGCCCATATAAATCCTTTTTTTAGTAAGAAATTATTACAGGATATAGCTTAAATTATTCCTAAATATATATTATATTTGCTGCCTAATCCACCTGGCTTCTGATTTTTTTACCCCTCGGCCTAGGACCAGGACTAAGGTCCTGATCCCTTAGTCCTGGGCCGGAAGGTAAATAAAAAAAAAATCAGAAGCCAGAAGTCGGCAGCATAACTTCTCTTAGGAATAATGTATAAGAGAAAGTTAGCACTACTGTAGGATATTAGGGTGCGTAGCCGGGAGCTTAATACTAGCTCCCGGCTACGCACCCATCAGTTATTTGTTATAGTTAACTTTAAATTTTCCTTAAGTTAATCTAGGTCGGCATACTTCTGATCCCCGAAGGGGATACAGCCACCAAAGGTCTATAAATTTTTATTAATAATGCTAGTTCTACATTTTTATTGTAGGCACGCAGCCGAAGGACGAATAAATAAAGAATAAAGAAGGACAAATCTTATTCCTACTTTCTAGTGAGTGCTGGCATACTTTGTTATAGGTAAGTCAAATCAGTAGCTATTAAAACTAAAGCAGGTTCATAATTAAGTTTAAAAGTTTTATTTGTCCTTCGTATCCCCAGGGGGGATCAGGATAGCTTATATTTATTTTTAGCCTAAGGTCCGGCTACGCTTTAATATAGAAGTAAGGGATTAATGTAGGATGGCTACTGAGCCTCCGGCTGAGAATTAACAGATAAAAGTTACGCTAGAGTCCTTCGGCTGCGTGGGGGTTATATCAAAAGTAAAAATTAATAAGAGGTGTAATTTATGATCAAAAATAGATTCTCAAGATCCAGCATAATTCGTAAAGGGTTACTTAAAAATTTATTGAAAGTAAATTGCATCACGGCTACGAAGCCGTAAACAAAGAGTTGAATAACATTTTAAGAATTTTAAATTAAAAATGTTATTTTGATAGGTGAGTTTGGTGATGGCTCTGATTGAACGCTGTCCAAATGCTTGACACATGCTAATCGTACGTTTAATTTATGCTTTTTGGATATTAGGTATCCAAGCACCCTGAATTATAATTAGTAATGGTGTAATATCTTTTGCCTTACCGCAAAGATGTTGAAGGTGAATTAAAAGTGGTGTACAGGTGAGTGAAAGATATTCGGCCGACCTTAAAGAGAGGGAAAAAATCCCTTATAAAAAAAGGGTGTAACAACCGCTTTAAGAGGAAAGGTATCTGCGGGATAGGTAGTAGTTAAGGTAATGGCTTAACTAGCCAACAATTCTCGGAGTCGAAGCTGAAATGGTTGATCGACCACATTGGGGATGAAAAAATCCCAAGGCGTATATGTACAGCAGTGAGGAATCTTGGTCAATGGCCGTGCGCGATTTAATAATATATATGGTAGTTTGGACACTTCAAACCGAATTATCTCTACTATTCGTAAAGCATCATACTTATCCTCGGATATAAAAGGGTGTCAACCTTAGTCCTTGTAAATCTGGTGACAGAGAGGGGAGTGTAGCATGTATGAAAAACGAAGGAACGGGACCTGTTGGATGTCAGGCCGAAGAAACGACAATTCCTTTGTGAGCTAGGACTAACATGGTTTGATTAAGAGGTTGTGGGTATGGAAGACCACCATGATGGGTATTACATTCAGAAACCATCCTACACTACACATCTGCATCGGGCCGTGGCAGGTGTGAAGAGATTAGTGTTACCCTTTGCGAAAGAAGCAAATTATAAAACAACAAAAAACCTAAATTAGTCATGACCGTATATATTAGAACTTCGGAAGTTCTCAAAGTAGCAACTATTATATGCTATGAACTAACTGCTTTGTAAGGCACTCACATTATTCAATAAATAGAGGTAACTAAAGTAGAGATTTAATACATTAACGCCTGGATCTAGGATATAAAACCTCTGTGAAATTCATTGGGTAAATAAAGATTAAGAAAGTCCCATATGTGGGAAACAAAAAAATAATAATTAATGAAAAGAACTTCTACTGAATACAAATCATCAAAAATAATACGCCAATGAGGGGAATGAGACATTGAGGCGGTTAAACATATTAACATCAACGAGTATATTAACAACCTTTTAATCTTTGATGACTCGGGTAAATGTATTAATGCTTTCGAAGCTATCTCATCTCCTGAATTATTGCTGTTCGCTTACGAAAAGATCAAGAGTAAATCCGGAAACATGGTTGAAGGTACGGATAACATCACGCTGGATGGAATTGACAAGGACTGATTTCTGAGAACCTCCTTGGAACTAAGAAATGAATCCTTCAAATTTAAACCGGCTAGAAGGGTGTATATCCCTAAAGCCAATGGGAAGAAAAGACCTCTCGGTATCGGATCTCCTCGAGACAAGATCATCCAACAGTCCACCAAGATGGTCCTCGAATGTATTCTAGAGCCGAAATTCTCTAACCTTTCACATGGTTTTAGACCTCTCAGGGGATGCCACACAGCCTTACGAGAAATAAGGAACTGAAAAGGAGTAGCCTGATTTATCGAAGGAGACATAAAAGGATTCTTCGATAATATTGATCACCATATTTTAGAAGGTCTGATTACTAAACACTTCAAGGAAGCTAGACTTATACATCTATATTGAAAATTTGTAAAAGCTGGATATATAGAGTATGCAAACAAGTCATCTGGAGAATTCATTGATTCAGATAAAGGTGTACCCCAAGGTGGAATTCTCAGTCCTCTCCTATCTAACCTATACCTCCATGAATTAGATTTGTATATGGAAAATATTATAACGAATAGAGAAGAACTTAATAAAAGTTCAAAACCTTACAAAGCAAACCCCCAATACCATGCTCAAACTATGAAAATCCACAGACTGCGAAAGAAGATTGATAGGTCTTGTGATCTAACTGAAAGAGCAGGTCTCTTAAAGCAATTCAAGATTCTAATGTCTCACAGAAGGAGAAATAAGTCTATTATCCCAAATCCAAGTTTTGTGGGTTTCAAATACGTGAGGTATGCTGACGATTGGATTATCGGAGTATGAGGTCCTCGTACCACAGCAGTGTGTCTTAAAGAGAACATTCGATTACTCCTAAAAGATCTCAAACTTGATCTCTCGGAGGAAAAAACTCTCATAACCAACGCTCGTGCAGAGAGAGCTGTCTTCCTTGGAACACAAATAAAGCGTTTAACTTCTAATAAAGGTGAAGTAAAGGTAGTCAAAGGAAAAAAGATTCCCACTGGTAATCTACTAATGACCGCTCCTATACCCAAATTAGTTGCGAAGACCAAAGAGAAGGGACTACTTTCTGAAAAGAATGGCAGATGAAACCCTCTCCCAAATAAAATGTTTGTTCCTTTGCAAGACAGTGACATAATACTAAGATTCAATTCAATTATCAGAGGTATCTTGAACTACTACAGTTTTGTGGATAATAGACAAAAGCTATCTAAACTGTCTTTTATCCTAAAAGAAAGCCTTAGAAAGACTCTGAGTCTAAAACACAGAATCAATAAGAAATCGTTCTTGAGCAGGTTCGGGAAGAATATTAGTGTCATCAGAAGGAGCAGTATAGCCGTTAAAAGGATTTGATTTTACGAACCTAAGCTAACTAAAGAACCTATGAAATTTATGGGCTCCGAGGTCGTTAACAATCCATTAGTAGATCCTTTTGGGTCCATTAATTGGAGAATTAGCACTAAGACGAATTTTGATTTTCCTTGTGCATCCTGTGGTAGTTCCACATCTGTGGAAATGCATCACATTAAGCACATTAAAACCTTAAATGTTAAGCTTAGCGAGTTTGATAAAGCTGTTGCCAGAGTTAATAGGAAACAAGTACCTTTGTGTAGAAAATGTCATCTAGATGTACATAAAGGTAAATACATTGGTGATCCATTAAATCACTGAAAACCTGTTAACTCCCTGAAGATGAGATTAATATAACCAAGTTATATAATAGACAACCAATTGCAATGGTTGATTGAGAATGCAGAGGCAACATAGTAGTAGTTATAGTTAGGTAACTATGAAGGGCGCCAGCTTGTGTTAAATAATAATAGTTAAACTAAATGCAGCATGGAGAACAATTCTCATCTATCTACAAATAGTCACTTTCTAAATTACACGTTAAATGACAATGTATCCTGTTAAAGGTATATACAGTGGGTGCACTGTTCACGCTCTTAGTGTTGTTGACACAGGTGGAGAGCCGTATGCATTGAAAGGTGCACGTACGGTTCGGGAGGGGATTCACTATACTGGGTTTCTACCTCATTAACGGCTGAACTGGCAACTTGGATGAATGGACCGGCTACCCCCTTAAAAAAGAGGTAAGAGGTAGTGCAGGAGATCCTTTTAAGGAGTAAAGTTCTAAATATATGATTGATAATGACAGTCTATATATTATGTCTTGACCAATTACGTGCCAGCAGTCGCGGTAATACGTATGAGACTAGTGTTATTCATCTTAAATAGGTTTAAAGGGTACCTAGACGGCAAATGTCATCTTTAAAAGGTTATTATTTTGCTAGAGTTTTATGTGAAGAGGCCGTACTTGTGAGTGGAGAGTTAAAATTCTGTGATACCTGGGGGACGGATAAAGGCGAAGGCAGCCTCTTATGTAAAAACTGACGTTGAAGGACGAAGGCATTGCGGCACGAACAGGATTAGGGACCCTAGTAGTCTTTGCAGACAATGATGAATGCCATAGGTTAGGTTTTTACTTAGTCTATAAATGAAAGTGTAAGCATTTCACCTCAAGAGTAATGCGGCAACGCAGGAACTGAAATCACTAGACCGTTTCTGACACCAGTAGTGAAGTATGTTGTTTAATTCGATGATCCACGAAAAATCTTACCACAATTTGAATAGAATAAAAAAATTAAGACGACGAAGTCGTCGTGAAGATCGATATTATTGAGACTACGTCGTCGTTTTAGTATATTTATTCATACAAGTGTTGCACGGCTGTTTCCAGTTAATGTTGTGAAACTGTGGCAAAAGCCATGGAATTAACGTAAACCTGAGCTTTATTTGTAAATATATTATTTTGATAGGGCTGATTCGTCCATTATATTGGATCTGATAACAGGGACTAAGACAAGTCATCATGGCCTTAATATTGTGGGCTAAAGACGTGCCACATATTCCTAAACAAAGAGATGCGAAAATGCGAATTTTAGCTAATCTCAAAAAATAGGATAAAAAAATATGGATTGTAGCCTGAAATTCGGCTGCATGAATAAGAAATTGCTAGTAATCGTGAATCACTATGTCACGGTGAATATAACCTTGGATTGGTACTAACCACTCGTCACATGCTGAAAGGAGTACGTGCAATAAGTTTGCTCTCTTATTTTAATCCAGCGAATAATAGGATTCGGGTTTTTTTATAGGATTCTTCGTATGCGCGATTCTAATTGGTGTTAAGTCGAAATACGGTTCGGGTAGTGGAAGTTGCCCGGGGATGATTAACCTTTAACAAAACATGACCGTATATGTCCCAGACTCTTAGTTTAGAGAAACATATGCACGTTATTAATTTTTTAATTGATAACGTAAAAGGTAATGGGTACGGGGGGGGGTGGTAAACACCCCCCCTTAAACTCTTCCTCGGCGGTGAGATGTAATAACTTTAACCTAGATATTACATAGGTGTTCGACTCGTCTGGAGGGCTAAATAATATGATGTTGATTGCAGTAAGGAGTAGCCTTATGTGTGGTCCACGTATTATATTTTAATCCTTTTCTGATCCCCTTTCGGGGGATACGAAGGAGACCTGCTATAGGTAGAAAGTGATGGTTACATCAGTATAATAAAGTTATTAGCTTTATTTATTAAGAGTTCGAATCTCTTGTTTCCTACCCGGAATACTTATCGGTCTGACTGGCTTCTAGCTTCATTTTTTACCCCTAGGCCGAGGGGTAAAAAATCAGAAAGCTGATCCCCCTGCGGGGGATATAAGGAGGAGAAGCCAGCGAGCCGTCAATATGAAAAGGTATCTGACTTATATTTTAATAAGTTGATATAGTACAGAAGTCGGATTACTTGGTTAGAAAAGTCCGCTCTTAATAAGATAAAACTTTGGTGGTTGTATAACCTAATATATTTGGCTAGAAGGCTTCAAAGCTTATAAAAATATACCGGAGGCTTCTTAAAACTCTCTGGTTCTATTTTTAATTTAAGCCTCCGGCTGCTCTATCCCCTTGGGGGATCAGAAGTATGCCAGCCGGCAGGATGTCCTAAGGACAAATATATATTCAAATCGGGAGAAAGGTCGATAAAGTTCAAGGCTTTTAATTTAATAAAAAAAAAATGATACAAGTTGCAAAAATAATTGGTACAGGTTTAGCTACTACAGGTTTAATTGGTGCAGGTGTTGGAATAGGTGTAGTATTTGGTGCATTAATATTAGGTGTAGCCAGAAATCCTTCTCTTAGAGGACAATTATTTAATTATGCTATTCTAGGTTTTGCTTTTTCTGAAGCTACTGGGTTATTCGCATTAATGATGGCTTTCCTTTTACTATACGTTGCTTAATTTAATATTAAGAGGCACGCCCCAATATTTATTAAATTTCGGCTTCTAGCGCAGCCTAGCAGATAAAAAAAAATATATTTTTTTATACTAATCCCGAACTTCGTTACGGGGGGGGGGGGTCAGAAGGCAATAGTATAAATGGATGCATCGTCATAAGGATGGGATAATTTATTATCCCATCCTTATGGCGGCTATAGGGCCGCCATAAAAGTAATTTATTTTTATATAGTGAATAAGTTAGTTATCCGTATTGATTTGGGCTTCGCTCCTCCTTCCAAACTACGTCAGGAGAAGCTAGGCAGGATAGTTGGTTTAAAGGAAACTTCCTTCATTGGCAAGAAGGGCTGAGCTGTAAACTCAGTAGCTAGATGCTTCTAAGAGTTCGAATCTCTTGTTTCCTACATGGAGTGCTTCGCCAGGGGTGGGTTTTTCTTTAACTTCTACATACGATGTATAATTATATAAATGAGTAAAATCCGGCCTTCTGGCTTCTAAAGAAGCCAGAAGGCCGGATAAAACTTATCTTATAGATCAAGCTGTTATCTTTCCGAAGGTCAAACATCCTTCGGCAGGATAA
>Ga0307516_10000165_pt1 | contig 83385 bp, 114 predicted proteins | sample 19_EM_MG_FD_203310 | JGI IMG/M metagenome (GOLD analysis project Ga0307516, IMG submission 203310) | Populus trichocarpa ectomycorrhiza microbial communities from riparian zone in the Pacific Northwest, United States - 19_EM | ecosystem: Host-associated > Plants > Roots > Unclassified | place... | reverse complement strand
CCAGTTCCGACCCAGCACGATATATATATATATATATATATATAAAAAAAAAGTCCAGAACTAATCTATGTATGTATGTACGAGCGACTGCCCCCCCCCCCTCCTCCTTGGTTGGCTGTGGACGCTCGCTCGACCGCTCGATGATGGCGGGTGGACATGTATGTAGATGTGGGGTCCGTGCGTGTGTGCGTGTGTGTGTGTGCGCGGTCCAGTCAGCGCGTGCCAGCGACGGATACATAAGAACTGAGGCGTGCGATCTTCCGATTCCGATTCCGAGCGAGTCGCCTTTTTTTTTCTTTTTTTTTCTCTTTCTTTCTTTTCTTTTGTGGGCTGTTGTGGTGCGTATCTAGGGTTGGGGGTTGTGGCTACCCTTCGGGGGGCTGGGTAGAGCTCGATATGTTGCCTGTATCTAGAGTAGATATGTATACATACATAGCTTGGTAAGTAAGGAGGGGCAGCTGGGGGTCTAGCTGGCGCCGACTGGCTGGCTGGCTGGCTGGCTGGCTGGCTGGTACATACATTGGCGTTATATGCGAGCTATGTACGTTGTGCTGGCTGGCTCGTCAACTCGAACGTGCCCTGCGAATAGGCTGCCGGCTACGGGCCGGAGGAGAGTGATCGTCCGTGAGCGGTGCCAGTCAGACCCGTCGGTGAGTTTCTTTGATGCGTTTTTCTCGAAGGAAGAAGGAAATTAAAATAAATAAAATTAAATTAAAAAAAAAAAAAAAAAAAAAAAAAGGCACCGGCCGTTCTGGCGAATAGTTGTGCGCATGGGAAACGTTCTCTCGCGATTGGACGGCAACCAAGCAGTCCAACGCTAAGTACTTATGTATGTATTTCTTCGCTGTGTGGCGTGAGCTATCTATGCATGTATGTAGGTGTCTATCTAATAAGGGCGGACTTTGTCGGCTGCTGCCGAGAATCCACCACCGAAAGAAAGAAAGAAAGAAAAAAGGCAAAGCAACAGCGACAAAACCTCCTGTCTCGGGGCGTTTCGGCTTCAGCGGATCGGACCGGATCGGACGGGGGTGGTGGAAGCACAGCTGCTGTCATTGCGCTCCGGCCACGGCCGCGCTGCTCTCGCGGGCCCGATCTTGTCCTTTTGGAGCCACCACCGCAGGAGGCCGTGGAGGCGGAGGACTGCACGCTGCATGCCTCCTCCTCCGAACACAGCTGTTGTCGTCCGCCGGCGGGGTGGGACGGCGGGCAGTGGGCGGGCACTGCCTGCCATGTGGCGGAACGGACAACGAGGAGTCCGGCAGATATTTTTGTCCGCTGGCTCCCCCCCGCGACCCGGACGGATGGCACCAGACGTACGCACCCCAGAGCTGGGGGCGGGAAGTCATACCTGCATTCTGTGGGCGAGCTTTCCGGTGTGGACGTCAGTCAGTCGGTCGATCAGTCGGTCGGTCAGTCAGCCCGTCTCTGCAGAGCGTACATGGCTGTAGCTGTGGGGTGATGTCGGCGCTGTGGGGTGGTGTCGGCGGTGGCGTTGTTGGCTTTCCTTTTTTTTTTCGTCGGTTCGAGCAGCTGGGCATCGCCCGTCACTCGGCCACTCGGACGGCGCGGTTGGCTGGCGGCTGGCTGCTCTGCTCTGCTCTGCTCTGCTATGCTATGCCATGGACTCTGCACGTTCTAATGCTGCGCGATAGTAGAGCACATAGCAGTCGCCGTCGCAGTAGCTGGATGGCTACACGGTCGGACGATTCTGGCCGACGAGCCAGTCACGGCACCCCTTCCCTCTTCCCCCCCCCTCCCCCGAGCAGGGGACGGACAGGCGGGGGCGCGTGCTCTGCTCTTCCTCTCGCCATCATCTGTGCCATCGGCGTGCGCGGTGGAGCTGAGGCCGGGCCGGGCCGAGAGCGAGAGCAAGAGCGGATCCCGTCGACGCCGGCGCGGGCACGTCCTTCGCATCCCGCCCGCTGTCGTATCCTCCCATCCTCCTCCGCGTGCGGGCACATTCGCGTGTGCATTGCGCGACCGAGGCTTCGAAGCTCTGCGAGAGAAAGACGGCGCGGAGCCGGAACAGGGAATGAAGTGGGAGCAACATTGACGTAGCCGGTGGTCTGTCCGAATTAATCTCCTCTCCTTTCTTTTGCTGCCCGCCGCGGACGGAGACCGCAGCTGACTGGCTGGGCAGGATGGATGCGATTGGAATGCTTAGCCCAGCGAGCTGCGGCCGACCTGAGCTGCGGCCCTCACTCGTCCGCTCCGTTGCCCCCTCCCTCTCCGTGTGGCATTTTGAGCGACGAGGTGCCCACCGTGCCTGCCCCCCCCCCCTCTCTCCGGGCGCCACTGGACCGCTTTGCGCCCAACAACCCTTCGATAGAGTGCGCCGTAAATTGTGCGAGGCGCAGGAGCAGGAGGAGTGAGTTTGGCGTGACCATGAAGATGGCGGGAGGGAGGGAGGAGCACGCAAAACACTGCAAGCGGAGATGTCCATCCTCCCATCCAAGCCAGCCAGGGAGACGGCGACGGCGACGGCGGTCTGCTAGTGCGCGCAGGCTGGTCGCGATTCGAAACGCCGTGCGGATGTCCCGCTGCACTGCACTGCGCTCGTGCAAGTGCGTGTTGTGTGCGGTACTTGTCTGCGTCCTCGGAGCAGATTGATCGGAGGGGCCCAGCTAGGTAGCTAGGTAGCTAGCCAGCTACCTAGCTACAGAGCTACAGAGCTACTAGATGTGGCCGCACCGATCTCGATCGACTCTCCCTCTCCGCTTAGCTTTTCATTTTCGGGGGAGGGGGGGGGAAGGGAGCCTTTGCGAGACGGATGTTGCCGAACACACACTACAGCCGGTGCCGAAACAAAACAGAAACCGACAAAACGAAACAAAATCCGGGGGACGCTGACGCCAGCGGAGACCAACCGAGACGAGACGAGACGAGACGAGAGAGAAGCGCGCACGCATTCGTTGCAGCTGCGTGGATACGCCATGCCAATGCCCAATGCCGATGCCAATGCGAATGCCAATGTTAATGCTAATGCCAATGCTAATGCCAATGCTAATGCCAATATGCTAATGCCAGAGCATGTACGCTCCGCACACACACAAACAATATATCCAGCCACGTCTGCTCCGCACGCTGCACTCGCCCACTTTGGGGAGAGGGGATCAAATCGGGAAATCCCTTTCTCTCTCTCTCTCTCTCTCTCTCTCTCTCTCTCTCTCTCTCTCTCTCTCTCTCGCTCCAGATATAGAGTGGCTGACTGGGCTGCTAGTCCGGCCGATGCATTGCTAGTGCGGATGGAGATGGAAACGACGGACGCAAATGGAGCCATGCCGTGGAAACGGCTGCAGCTGTACATATGATATGTATGTAGCAGCATCTAGCCCTGCCCTGCTCTGTGTCTGCACCGGGCGGCGGGAAACATCGTGGCGGAACGTCCGTGATAGGACGCGGGCATAGGCCCCCACGCTCCTCCCTTCTGGCTGGCTGGCTGGCCGTCGGTTGAGTACTTACGTACGTACGTACCCCTCTTTTCTTTTTTTCTTTTCCTTTTTTTTGGCCCCTCATCGTTCGACATTTCCTGTTTCACGTTCGTTCTTTTTGTGATCGGAAGCGGACTGCAACGACCGTGCAGTCTGTATGTATGCATGATGTAGGAGAGGGGGAAGGGGAAAAAAAAAGCAAAAATAAGCGTTGGGATCCACCCACCCACCACCCGTACATAGATACACACAGATACTCTATCTACACGCCTCGATATGTATGGCATGCGGCACTCCTCTGGCACACGGTTACTGTTCCGTCGCAGCACACTCTATTTTCCCTCGCCAACGACGCGAGAGTACGTGTACATACCCGGCCCAGCGAGAGACAGACCACTTCTCGTCCTCCTCCTCGTCCTCCTCCGCCATCGCAACACACGCTTATGCACGCGAGAGGGAGAGGGAGAGGGAGAGAAAGAGCGAGAGTGGACGGAGGGCGGGCGGACGAGCAGACTGCATCGCCCCTGCCAGAAGCCGAGAAAGAGCGAGAGAAAAAAACCTCAGCGCACGAACAAGAGAAGCGAGGCCCCGGCTAATGCACAGCCGGCTCCTGTGTGTCGACAGGTGTGCAGAGTAGATATGTGGACGGGCTCCAGTTGGGCGGGGGGGGGGGGCCCTCGCCGCTCAGAGTGGCCGCCGAACAGCTCGCGGGCAGTGGTTGGTTAGTGATTGTACAGATAGCACGGCGTGTTCGCTCGGCGCCCAGGATGCGCCATGTAGCTTGGTCTGCAGCTGCTGATTTGGCGGCGGCATATTAAACGCCATGCGAAACATGGTCCGTCGCCGCCGGGGTGTCCAGGCCGGCCGCACAGCTCCAGATAAGGGAGCCACAACCAACCGGGGGGGGCTGTTCTGCTGTGGGAGAGTCGGGCTCGGGAACCGCTGCGCCGGGAACCGGGTGCTGAGTGTCGGTGCTGGCGGTGCGAGTGACGGGGCGTGACGGCCGCACGACGAGCTCCACGATGCCGCGGCGGTCCGATAGGCTGGGGGAGGGGGGGGGGAGTCGGAGCTGGGCCGAAGTGGTGCTGCGCTGCGCTGAGGCAATTGGCGGCTGGCAGAATCGGAGCGCGGCATGGCAATGCACGTAAGCTGTGCGCAGAGACACACGGAGGTGTGGAGAGACCTGTCTCCCTCAACAATCGCCATTCCGTCGGTCTGTTTGTTTGTCGATCGCGGATTGCGGCGTGCGGATGTGTTGAGCGCGCCTTCCGCTCGCTCCTTCCCCGTAGAGTAAGGTGGCGTGGAGCTGGGCGCGGTCCACGGACGGAGCGGGGTGGAGTGGAGATTGCGCTGGCCAGCGCTCTCCGCAGCGCAGCGGCGACGAAACGCAGCGGGATCGAGCGCAAGGACGGACTCGCTCGAATCGGCCACGGCTGTGGATGGCCAGCCCCGGAGGCCGGCAGCACGCCTCTCGGGGGCCGGTTCGCGCGGGAGAGCAGCGCGAGGGAGAGGGAAAGGCAGCTAGCCGGCCGGGCGACGCTTCCAGACCGCGAGGCCGCTGCCCTGCCCCTCCCTCTGCCGACCATCGCCCTGTCTGAGATCGCAGATCTGGGCTGCGGGACGCACGATCGTCCCAGACGTCAGAAGCTAGGCGGCTGTCGGGATTGGTGCGAGGGACATGTCGGTCCGTACGTCTGCAGCGTGTCCGCACGTAGATAGCTGTTCCTGTGCGCGGGCATCAGCCGCTTGCATGTCGCCACACAGAGGACGTGCGGACGGATACGGGAGCAGGTGCGCAGATACCCAGCTAGCCTTGCGGAGGTGTCGCGAGATCGGTATCGGTGTTGGCGGCGGGCAGCAGCATCTCGGCGGCCGTGGGCGTGTCGAGCACCCGGACAGACACGGAGCAGCTGCGGGTTGGCGCTGGTGCTCTGGGCACTGTCCAGACAGGAGGAAACCGACCGCAAGTTCGACTGGGCCCGACCAACTGGCCGCCGGCCTTCGACCGCACACATCCCGAAACCGACAACGGGCCCAGAAAAACCAAAGAGCAAAAAAAAGAAAAAAGGAAAAAAAAAGGGAAGAGAGAGAGAGAAAAAAAAAAGGAAACCCAGAAAAAAAAGAAACGTCGAGCCACGTCTGGGATCCGATCGCCGCAGCAGATTGCGATCGCGATCGCGCGCCCGCCCGCCCGCCCGCCTGCACGGAAATAATATCTTTGGCTGCGGCCGGTGGCGAGCCACTTCCATTGGCGGCGGGGCGGGGGCTCGCCGGCCATCGCGATCGCGCCAACGAGCGGTTTTTTTCTCTCTCTCTCCTGCTGTTCGAACTGCTGCGAGCGATGGCCGCCCCAGGCTCGGCCAATCGCACGGCCGGCCGGCGGACATCCAATGCCTCCTCCGGGATCCAGATAACCCCCCTCCCGTATGTATGTGTGTATGCGGAGGGCAGAACTTTCTGCAGGCGGTCGGCCGGTGGGCCCGTCACTTCGTCATCGTCCTCCTGGCCCTGTCGTCATCACCACCACCACTCAATCAGCATCGCCATCGACAATACTCCCCATCGGCGCTTCTACGTGGTCGGTGTCTCTCCGGTCCGCCCCGCCGCTGGCTGTACCTCCACAGCGGCGCGTCCTGTGTCTGCGGTACATGTCGTTTGACGATCTCGCCCCTCGAGCGAAACACACGTGCGGCGAGTGGCGGCTGACCGCTCCATCCATCCGTCTGTCCAGTATGTGATCCATCCAACCGATGTGTGTCTCTCAAGCTCGACAGTTCGACAGTTCAGCCCTGCAACTTGGGTACTCTCTCACCGCCGCAAATAGAACCGTCGGTTCCGTTCTTTTCGTTTCCTCGTTCCTCGCCCCTGGCTGCACTCGCTTGTTCCCGGCCCAACAAACAGTACATAGATACGTATCCGAGTAGCGATGTAACCTGTCGTATCCAGTCTGGACTGCCTTTTTTTTTTGTATAATTCGCAACGTCGTATCCCGGTAAGCTCCGTCCGTCCTCCTCCCCACCTCCCACACATACACACACACACACACACACGTACGGACGCTTCGGGTGGCGGCGGGCGGGCGGGCGAGGCGGGCATGTACATGGCTATCACAAGTCGATAATGTCTCGCCTTGCCGTCGCTCAACAAAAAAAAAAAAAAGAAATGTGGAGCTCTCTCCGCCAACACGCAACCCCGAGCCAAGCCGAGAGCCCACACATGCCGTGTGCGAACGGAGATGTTCTGCATATCGCAGCGATCGGGTCGCGTCCGGATCGGCCTGTCGTATCATTTTTTGGGAGGGGGCTGCCTGACAGGCGCCACGAAGGACGAACGGGAGGGAGCGTGTAATTCTCCTCCCGTTTCTGTGGTCTTGGGGCGTCGGGCGAGGCGAGACTCGGCTTCGAATCGGAGAACGAAATGGCCGGGATACATGTGGAGTGGATGTGGGTGGTTCTGCAGCGGCCATCTCTCGTTCTCGTTCTCGTTCGTGGCCAGAGCTTTGTATCGTGCTACTCAGCCTGCTTCTGCAGAGTGCATGTCCACGCCAGTTAGCTATCATCGCACGTAGAGAAAAATCCGCTGTAACCGCGGACTGATGGCTGCTCGAGTCTTGTTCGGCTCCACTCCTGCGGTGTGTGGGGTGCTAGCCTGGCGAACGCCACTGCCCTCCCCTGCCTTGCTCTGCCCGCTCCGTGCTTGTGTGCGTGCGCGGTCGTGCTGGTGATGGTGATTCATCGATCGCATGCGACCTTGCCGGATCATGGCGAGTGCGCGGCCGTGCTTGGAGTCGATGGGGGCCCGTCGAGTGAGCGCGTGTGTGTGGTGCCGGTAACGTTGTCCCTCCCGCCTCCAGCCCGGCTGTACGTATCTTCCGCGCGCGAGAGGCGCCCAATGCACACGGACGGGCGGAGCGACAGAGTGCCGACGAGCGGACCGGTCGGTCTCCGGTGGCGTGCTGGAACCCCTGGCTCCGTCGGGACTCGGGAACGTGCGGCGAGCGAGATCGTGTGACGCCGTGTCCGCAGCTCGCGTGCTCGAGTGGAGCGCTCGGCTTCTCCAAGGAATGCGGGGGTTTGCTCGGCCCGGTTACAGTTGCCCGGTGGGGGAATGCCGTTCGCAGTTGCACTCTGCCATTGTATCTTCCGTGGCCAGGCTGGGGACGTTGGATGTCGATCGCAAGACCACGCCATTTTTTTTTATTTTTTATTTTTTATTTTGGCATTAATCGCATGCGACCTATCTTAGATCGCGACGACATACACACAACCCGTTCCCCGTCCACTGTCCCTTCGGTTCGTTGTGGCCCCCCCTTGCCTTCCGACCCGGTCTGTCCCGAGAAAAGTAGAGCGCACCAAGCGGAGACCAACAAAAGAACAAAAGAGAGCCGCTTCTCTGCCCTTGCTACTGTCTCGTCGCCCCGCTTCGACCGGCCCCCGCCGCCCCCCATCTGGAAGCAATCCTTCCCTCTCCTGGTCTCTTTCCGTACCTCTGCCCACAGGATCTTCTGCGGGCCTTCCAGCGGGGCAGCACTTGAAGAGGTGCTCCCAACCCGTGTCGGTGCCGGTGCCGGTGTTCGGACCGTGCATCGGGCCACCAAGTGAGTGCGCCGCGTGAGAGGTGCGAGGAAATCCACATCGACTACGCCCAGCCGGTATCGCCCTTTGTTCTTACGGCACGGGCAGCGGTCAACGGTGGAGCTCATGTTTCACTCCCATCCAACGCCCGCTATCGCTAGCGGTGAGAGTTTGCGCGCTCCGTGGCTGGCGGGAAGTACTCGGCAGCTTGCGGGGCGTATTCAGGCCCAGGAGGGGACGGTCTTGGCGGAGCGGCGAGTGACGTGGCGTGCGCTGCGCATAGAGTATCACTCGGCCTCCTCTGGCCGCGTGGTCCGATGGTGAGGTGGTCTACCCACAAGAAGCATGTTACAGCCGGAAGGCGCGTCGGAAGCCCGACTTCGTCTCGGCCAAAGCAGACAAAAAGCTTGCCTCGAGGTTCTATCAGCTGAACACGGGTCGCTGTCTCACTGGTCAATACCTACCCTGGTGGTGCAACTGCAAGGCCTAGACCCGAGAGCACCTCTTGAAGTGCCGCTCCCACTGGAAGGGCCCATCAGAGAGGTGACGGAGACCGGAATGGGCAGGGGGTCGCTTCAAGATCCGGAGCCTCTTCGCGGACGAGAGGTGCGGTCAGGCAGTTCTGGGGACGAGGGGAAGGCGGGTTCCGAGCCCGGCTGAGGAGGGCGTGAGCTCCGGTAGCGGCATGAGAAAGGAGAGGAGAGGAGGCGGGGGCTGAGGTTGGGAACGACTGCAGTTCTTCTCCACGCCCTCCTTCATGGCCTCCACGGCAGAGGAGTAAGGAGGTTTTCTTTTGTTCTTCCCTTTGCCAGGTATTCCGTAGGTGTGCTCTACTTTTCTCGGGACAGGCCAGGTCGGAGGGCAGGGACAGCCGCAACGAGCCGAAAGGGCAGTGGACGGGGACCGGACTCTAGACAGGTTGCATGCGATTAATGATTAAATGAAAAGAAGAAAAAAAACGGAAAAAAAAAGGAAAAAAAAGGGAAAAAAATAAAATAAGACACCGACCCGGGTTTCTTTCCCCTTTCCTCACCCACCCGCCTTCTGCCCTACTGCTCGGCGTTCTGGCCCCCAGCTCGGAGCGCCGGGCATATGCACCCCGCAGCGATACGCACCCCGCTCTCCGACGATGAGTGGCTCCCGTTGCAGGTGGCAAGTCGGATGAACGAATACGGTGTGCACTGCAGGCAGGAGCTGAATGAAACGTCTCGAAGCGTTGGCGTTACATAAGATCAGCGTTTTTTTCTCCCCTTCAACTCGATCTTGGGAACTCTTATTCTACGCTGGACTGCCTGGGGGAAGGAAGAAGGCATGGGGGCTGTGTATGAAAAAGAAAAACATTCATCCACTCATTCGCGGCACAGAGCACGCACATCACATTACCCCTCCCAAGGCCAAAGGACAAGACAAGATAGGAAAGTAAAAACACAGGAAAGGAAAGGTAAAAAAAACATAAGAGAGGAATATTATACAGTGAAGCCGCCTCCCTCCAGCTGCTCGCGCCGTCACCCCACCTTCCTCCCGCGTATGTACAACGGCCGTGGCGGCGGATCCCTCTGTGGCGGCGGGTCCCTCTGTGGCGGCGGGGGTTGTGGCGGAGTGACGGGCGCGGGTGCGGCCGACGGCGACTTCTTTGGCTTGATGATGAGGAGGATGACCAATCCCAGGATTATCAGGAACAGGAGGAACATGATCTTCCGCTTCGTTGTTTTCCGCTGGTATCCGCTGGCCTGTCATCGCTTCAGCCGTCGTTCGTCACCCCCACCCGGATGGACAGCGATGGATACGTACCACAGTCATCTCCGTGTCCGCTTCCTTGACGTTGACGTTCAACATCTCGACGTTGTAATCGATCCGGTCGAGCATGGTCCCCTGGTCGATGACCATCGTCTGCAGCTCCTTGAATATATCCGCCAGTTCGATGATGCCCTTCGCGAGGTCGGTGATCTCCCGTTCGCGCTGCATTATCGCCGCGTCGTTCGAAGTCAGCTGCGCGCTGCGCTGCAGCGCCGACTGGGAGTAGGAGACGTCCGCCGCGGGGTCCTCCGTCGCGGGGTTGTAGAGACCAGGGCTGGCGGAGCGCTCCGTCATCGTTGAGATTCCACGGAGTTCTGGCATCGCGCTTGCCCGTCAGTAAGAATCGCCCGTGGAGGGTGAAGGGGGAGGGGAGGGGGGGACGGACTGCGAAGATAGGCACTCTGCTTCTTCCTGAACAGCGTCGAGCTCTCCTGGACTCTCGCGGCGAGCGACACCTGCAGGTTTCTCCCCATGGCCTCCTCGCTACTGCTCGCGCCTTCCAACATGGCATTGACGCTTCCGATCTTCCGCTGACACGTGTGGAAATCACCCGTGATCTCCGCCGTCAGGCGCTCGATCTCGCCCTCGTCCCGGCGGGAGTCGTCGAAGCCGGGGAGGACGTGCTTGTTGTGCAGGCGTTCGAGGAGCGTGGATTTCCGTGCGATGCCGGTCAGCAGTTCGTTGACTTCGTCGGTCACGTCGGCCCACCGCGGCGGCAGGATGTCCATTTCTATGGCCACATCGTCCGAGTGCCGTGACGGCGAGAGTAGGCCGCGTCGGTCCTCATCGGCAAAGGCGGATGGGGTGTCTACGAACCGTGGGCGTTTGGCTGGGTGGTGGCTGTAGGACTGCCGGTAGGAGATGTAGCTGGAGCGAAGAGGAGTGCGGTATTAGCTAGAGCTCTGTCTGCGAGTGGGACGGTCGTGGAATACAGATTCGTGCGGTCCCGCCACATGGTGGCAAGTGGTGGAGTGGAGACGACAACTTTGGGAGAGTTAGGGCGGCGTTGAAGGTTGCGACAGCGTGGCGGCGGTGATGTCGTTGGCGAGCTGAGATTCGTTCGGAGGTGTGCACGGCACTACCAAGTGGTGTCGTAAATAGGCGAATAGATATCTATATACCATGCGGCATCGTGACAGCCTTGGCGCGGCTCCGTTGCGCAGAACGTGTCCTTCGTTCCTTCTCTTCTTCCGACACAAAACCCCAGCCCAAGCTCGCCCAGCCATCATCATCACCACCACCACTGCAACCACCGCCCAAACAACCGCGACCACCACCGCAACCATGGCCGCTACGGCCCCGGCCTTGTCCTCGCTGCTGGAGACACTCCTCAGTCCCACACCCACGACCATCCTGATCAGCCTCCTTGTGGTGCTGCTGACGCCTGTGGTTCTGCACACGATCATCTTCCGGACGCGCGCATCCACGACGCTTCCGACCTTCCTCCTCCTCGGGCCATCGGCGGGGGGCAAGACGACGCTGATGACGTCCTTCGCGTCGTCTCCGGCGGAGACGCGGGTGTCGCAAACGTCTCTCAGCCTCGAGTGCGACGTCCCGGCCAACATCACGGCGTCGGCCAAGTATCGAGCGGAAGCGGACCCGTCGCGCGCGGGGACCGCGCGGTTCCTCCTGCAGGACACGCCCGGCCATGGCAAGCTGCGGCCGAGGGCGGCCGACCTTGTCGCGGCCGAGACCACCGCGGGCGTCGTGTTCGTTGTCGACTCGAGCGCGCAGGAGTGGCGCGACGCCGGAGAGTACCTCTATGCCGTCCTCCTACGCATCCAGAAACTCCAGGAGGCCCGCGGCGTGAAAGCGAAGTCTTTCCCCGTGCTCGTCGCGTGCAACAAGAGCGACCTGTTCACAGCGCTGCCGGCGGCCAGGATCAGGCGGTTGCTCGAGGACGAGATGGGCCGCGTCAGGGAGGCGAGGAGCAGGGGCATCGTGGGCGTCGGAGAGGAGGAAAGAGAGGACGACGAGTGGCTCGGAGAGGGCGGAAGTGGCTCGTTTACGTTCGAGGCCCTGGAGGAGGCCGGGATCCAGGTCGAGTTTGCTGGCGGGAGCACGTTGGCGGACGGCTGGAGACAGCCGCTGGGCAAGTGGGTCGGGAGCTGTCTGTAGATGAGGAACGACTTGATGCGGTGGCTACGTACGGTACGATTGTAAATACTTAATGAATGAAGGGAACGGAGCTATGATGGTGATAGTGAGGGTTGAACCGTATGGCATCGTGAATTTTTATACTTATCGTTAATCGTGGCATTACAAATAATACAGTGGTCATAAAAAAAAACCAATGTTCGTTTACCTTCCCCAGCGTCCGACAAACTCCCCCTTCTTCCCCTCCCGCCCCACATCGCCGCGCTGACCCTCGATCTCGTTAACCATACCCATCAGTCGTCCCATAACGCTCGACAACTCCTTGACAGTGGTCTCCACGAGGATGCAGCTATCGCGGATCTCCGGCCTCACAAGGACCATCGCGCCCTCCGTGTCCGTCGGCGGGACCTCGTACTCGTTGCCCTTCCACAGCGCCTCTCTGAGGAGTCTAGCCACATCTGCGGCCTGGGCCCTCGCAGCTTTCCACGAGTCCGTTGGAAACTCGGATACACTTTCGACCTTTGCCGCCGCGGCCGCGATCTGCGCGGCCAGGAAGGAGTCCGTGATCACAGGTGGAACAGCAGGAACGATGCGGGACGGGGACCCAGGCGGTAGTGAGATCCCCAGGTGGCTGAGCAGTGCCAGCTCCGGATACGTGTCTTTGTGGAAGTCGACGCTTTTACCCCTCCGGCGAGCGGGGGTGAGGTAAGGTATCCGGCCGAGCCTGCTTGCTGCATCAGTGAATTTCACCGGCGAGCCGAGACGGCGTGGTGGTTGTTGCGTCTTCGCCGGCGGAGTATTAGGGCGGTCGTTGTTCTGCGAGGCGACAACCGTAGCCGCCGCCTCCCGCTCGATGGTCGCGACCAGAACCATGATCGCACCGTCCCGGTCATGACAGCTATTGAGAAAACTCGCCATCGCGGCCAGACGATTCCTCAGATGCCGCAAGACCTGGCAGATGTACTCGCCGCCGAGGACCCAGTTCTCCCCACTGTTCTTCGCTGCTGCGTCGACCGAGGCCATCAGCGGAGCCAGAAACCGATTGTACGCAGCGCCCTGCGCAACCGTTGGAATCTCCGCGTACAACGAATCGATCTCCTTCTGTAATTCCATCTCGTCGGGTGCTCTGTCCGCACTCTCTCCCGCCGGTACTTTCTCACGAAAGATCCTCTCGAGTCTCTTTCTCACAGCCTTCGTCTCGACTCCCGCCAGTCTAGCCACGAGCCCTTGGACCCTCTCCACGGCCTCGCCGCGCTCGTCCTCCTCTTCGGCGACGACCAACCCAGCGGCCAATTTCTCCAGTCTCAGAAGCACTCTATCGTCTCCGAGGAGGATCCTCTCCACCTCTTCCGCCTCAGCCGCGGTGTCACCGATGGTATCCCTCAAATCGGCGGCCTCTTCACGTAGTATGCCGACCAGGTCGTCGCGGGCGGCCAGCAGCTCCTCCCGCTCGCCGGCCCACTTCCTGCGTCTCGCGATCTCGGCCTTCCGTTTCCTCTCGCGTTCGGCCTTCCCCCTGCTCCGGACCGCAGCCGTGGTCTCGGCAGCCTCGCGAACCTGCTTCGCTCGCGCCAGGAGGACCCGTGTCGCATCCTGCAGCTCGGCGGTCCGCGATTCGATCTCCTGCTCCGACAGGGGCGGACCGGGCGTGGGTACGAGCCGCCGCCATTGCCCCGTCCTCTCGAGGTGCGCGCGGAGATGCGCCTCCTCGAGCGAGAGCACCGTCGACGGCCGTAGGTACGTGTTTATGTAGTCCGAGACTGGAACGGAGGATTTGGCGTGCGCGAAGGCCCAGCTGATGTCTTCGGTGCCGAGGGAGGAGGCGTGCGAGGATAGGACGGAGAGAAGGTGGGCTTCGGGGTCGGGGGGATTCATTACTGCGGCAGGCTATGTATTGTGGGTGTGTGAGGGCTCCAAAGTTGTGGTTAGTACAATCGGTTATGGTGGTAGTATGCAACTACATAGTGGGGAAACATGGCGTGAATGGTAAGGAATGCACATGAGCTTCAGGGGTTCGGCGGGGGCTTGGCTGCCCTACGTGTTTGCCCTACGGGTGCAGGGGTGAAGCTTGCTCCACTGCCTAGATACGTGTTGAACGTTATTGACATATAAATACAATGGGGAGCCAGCCCCGAGGCCCCCATTGCGCGCTCGCGACTGCTCCAAAAAGCGAATACATGGTACAATAGAGTAGAGTTCCCCAACGATTCCCCATGACAATACCACCAGACTGTTTCATGTAATAGGTACTAAGTACCTCTTAAGATACCGGCGCCCTCCTCCGTAAAGCACGGTCAATCACGTCCTTCCCAAGCTTTGGCAATTCGGAGCCGCTCTGCAAATCCTTCTCTATAATCCACCGTACGGGCGGATCGCGAAAACCGGGCCATAGATCTACAGGCAGCCATTGTCCGAATTCCTCCGTGAAGATTTCGCGGTCCTGTAATTCATCTGCATGATTGTTGGCATGGTAGTGTGTGTGTGGGGGGGAAGGGAGTATGTGTATTAGGGGGGGGGACGAACCATTATATAGCGCGCACAGCTTCCGCTGCGCCTCTTTAACAACCGCCTCCATTCTCACTGCGACCCCCTTGCGCCTCCCCACTTCGACGACCATGGCGTCGTATGCGCCGACGAACCCCTCATAGAACTCTCCCAACTCCCATAGCTCAGACAGTCTGTTCTCCATATCCTTTTTGAGGTCAGCCCGTAGCATCTCAAACTCCCTCAGTCCATCCATGCAGATTCCCAGTTCGGACTGAAACTCCTCAAACGCGGCGAACACGGCGATGGTGTCCCGCTCCAACAGCCGCAGCTCCTCGATGCTGGAGGAGATACCGTAGGAGATAGCTTCCATTTCCGACAGCAGCTCCTTCAGCTCGTGCACCACGTCGTCGACCTCGGCGGCGTCCCGGGAAAGGACTGCCATCAGGTCCGGATCGACGGGGGTGGCAGCCTCGGAGTCTTTGAGTGCACGCGAACACCGGTCGTAGTGTTGCGTCAGACTCTCCAGGAGCGACGCCATCTCTTCCGTGCGCTTCTCGAGTGCATGGAGTGGGGGGTGCAGCGGCTCCGCATGGGGGGTGGGGTCGGCGAGGGAGGAGAGAGAGGAGCTGAGCGACTGGAGGGATTCGTCGAACATGCCGATGGAGGTGCTCAGGGCATCATGGGATTCCTGGACGCATAGTGTCAGCTTGGCCGGACGATAGGACTTCTGCTGCTGGCGGCACCGATAAACCGACCTGCACGTAGTCAATAGAGTGTCGCAGCCGCGTCTTGAGATTCTCTATGCCCCCGTCCTCGACAAAGTCATGCAGCGTACGCGCCCTAGCAGTGGCGATACTGCTCTCGCTGCCGCCCCCATAGTCGCTCTCTCCCTCCTTCTCCTCCTCCTTCTCCTCCTTCTCGTCCCCCAGCGCGTTCCCATCCGCATCCTCCTCTTCCCCCATATCCCGCCGCTTCACTTTCCGATTCTGGGGCTGTGCATCCGACGGGCCGGAAACAGCAAAAGCGGGATCGACAACCGAGTTGCGCAGGAGCTCGAGCGTCTCGTTGAGTCGTATGTCGGCGTTGTCGAGATCCGTCAGCGTTTTCTAGAGGGCGAGCACGCAAGATGTGTTAGCATTTATACCATCGCCCCTACAACCTCGCCTTCCCAGTCCATTCCATCTAGTCTCCTCTACCCGCCGCCCACAGATATAGACCAAGCGATATGGATGTGAAAAATCACAACGGATCTGGTCAAGCGAGGCATTACTCTCTCCCCCGTCTCCCAGGGATACTCGGTCCCGACCAACCGAAGCAAAGCATACCTCAAACTCCTCCCTCGCCGCATCCTTGGCGGTGTGCACCATCCTATTGATCTGGTCCGCGATAGTGAGCTGCTCCTGCAGCGCGGCGCGCAGGAAGACGCATCGCGACGAGACGATGGAAGCCTCCTGGAGGGCGGCGCGCGCCGAGTCCACCAGTACGTGGGCGCGCGTGCACAGCGACACCGAGCCCAGGGAGCGTTTCGCATCCAAGAACCAGTTCGTCAGCGAGTCGCGGGGTGGCGAAGTCATCGTCGGGATAGCTGTTGGAAGCTGTGGTGCGGCCAGGCAGTCGAGCTGAGGGTGGGCGGCGGACGATCGGCCACGACAAGTGAGACGGGCGAAGAGGCAGAAGGAAGCCGGTATGCGGATGCGTGGTCCGGATGCAGCTCGAGAGGTGGTATGGTTCGGGCAAGGCGGAAGACAGAGATAGAGATACCGCGAGCTCTGGTTGACGGCTGTGGTTGCAGTCACAGCATGCATAGCTCGGACGCGGATGCTGTGCTCCAACCAGATAGTTGCTACGTCGCACAGGACAGGGATCAGAGCATCGGCGTCGCCACTACATATGTATTGTTGGCCGAGCCGAGGGTTAGGCGGCAGACGGAAGCGGGCGATGACTTCTTCAGCCCAGCGAACCGGCTGGCGGAGAGGAGAGGGAGAGGGAGAGGGAGCGGCCGCCAGTATGTATGTATGTCTGTATGTCTGTATGTCTGTATGTCTGTATGTCTGTATGTCTGTATGTCTGTATGTCTGTATGTCTGTATGTATGTCTGTATGTCTGTATGACTGTATGACTGTATGACTGTATGACTGTATGTCTGTATGTCTGTATGTCTGTATGTATGTTGATATGTATGTATGTATGTCTGTCTGTACATGGGCTCATCCATATCTCCATCTCACGGAGCAGCGATCTGCACGTCATGGATCCATCCATCCACTGCCAAGGCACGAGGCCGGTTTCTGGACGGACATGGAGAGCTAAATACATAGCAGATCCACGTGAAACGCGTCCACTCAATCTGCACTCTGGGACGGTGGGTGGGGAGGATTTATCATTTGAGGAGGTTTTGGCGGTCGTTGGTGGAGGCGTTGTTTCTTTGGGGAGTTTTCTTTTTCTTTTTCTTGTTCTTTTTGTTTTGTTCTTTTTTTTTTTCTCTCTTTTGGCTGAGATGTCGCAATTCGCCTCGGAATGGTGAATTGGTCGTTAACGGACAACTCTCTCGACGAAACAGCGGAATAAGCACTGGACGAGTGAAGATCAATAATAATACCCCGGAGGGCGGAGTGGAAATGGTGTTCCGGTAGGTCTTGACTGGACGGAAATCCGGCGGCGGCGGGGCACGCCATCAGTGCAGAAGGGCTGGGCAGGTCGGGCTGCGCTGTTGGGCCGGTTGTCGGTGGGTGTCGTCGGAGAGCTGGAGATGACGGAAGAGGCAGCGCGGTCGGTTGGCGGTTTACGGCGGGGCGTGGATCGTCAGCCTGCTCGCTGCTGTCCCTCCCCTCCGCCACGCGCGCCTTCCGCACGCTGGCCCGCGATGGGAAGCGGGCGATAGAGAATGTCACCATACCCCATCGATCCTGGACATCGAATGTTCTTCGGGCTCGGATTATTGGGGTCCTGGTCACAGCACAGTGCTCCACGACAGAGTTTGGCCAAACCTACTACTTATAGCGGCCAGTCCGCCGCCAGACTGACCGACAGACTTCCTGGTGAGAGCCAGCCTCCGAAACCCGATCCGCATTCCTGTATCTTATCTACCGTGACGCCGCCGCCGTGCATCACATCTGCAGCTTGCACACATCGCCGTCGCCATCGCCATCGCCGCCGTCAAAAGCTACCGTGCGCACCGCCTCCGCATAGAGCCGGACAGAGGCCGAGGACAGGATCCAGCCTCACCTGGACCATTCGGCCGGATATCTATCTCCACCTCTCCTCGTCCTCTCGTCCTTCCCCGTCCCCCCACTAGCTGGCCCATCTCGCCACCCCTCCCGCCGCTGCTCGACACCTCTCCGCACCCAGATATCCGCCACAGGATCTCCACCTCCAGCCTCAATAGGAATCGATACCTCCTGCTCCTGCTCCTTGCTTTGCCCGCCGGTATGTACTCCCAATCCCCCCCAGAACGCCCGGCGAGGACGCACGCTGTCCGAGACCGCCTTCCTATAGTCTCAGACTAAAACTGCCGCCGGCTGCAAGCACTTACCGGAGTTGCCATCGTCTTCCGCCATCCGCCCCGCGATCCAATCCCTCGCTCGGAGTGTTTTCGGGATTGCTTTTTTAGGGCAGGAAAAACAACTCTTCGGCACCCCAGCCAGATCGCACCACCCCACCCCGGCGTGACACACCCCACCCACACCTGTGCCCCGAACGAGTGCAATGACAAACAGCACCACTGCTGCAGCATCAGCTGCTGCGACGGCAGCTGCTCTTCCCCGTCGGCGCTCGATGCGCCTTAAGTCGACCACCTCCGCCGCCGCCTCCACCTCTACCTCCATCCCCCTTGTCGCCCCCAGGCCCTCCGCCAATACTGCTTGCGACCCGCGGCCGAAAAAACGGAAGGGGTCTTCGATATTCACCGCCGCCGCGACCACCACGACCAAGAAGATGCATACCGACGAGCCGCAACTGTTCGCCGCTGCCATCCCGGCCGGCACCACCGAGATGGTCAAGAAGGATGTCGGCCCTTTCCTGTCGAAGCACATCCCGCAGCAGTACACGTCCCAGGCGAAGCAGGAGGTGCACAGTGACGATGCTTCCGAGGGCAATACGAGGTATTGCTATCGGCACCGGCCGGACATCAAGTGTCGGAGACCCGTGGACGAACCGACGATGGAGCAGTTGCAGAGTGTAGGTCTTTCGCGTCGACTGGTGCAGCTTTTTTTGGGGGGGGTAAGAGGAGGGGGGGGGGTGTTTTGCTGATGGGTCGCGGTCGCAGAGCATGGACAGTTTGCCAGATGCGGATCGTCAGGCTATCACTCACGTGTGGTCGCTGTTCTCCGCCGCGCCCGGCCAGATGCGCAAAATGATGCTTCAGGGGATATTACAACAGTGCTGCTTCCCGCAGCTATCCTACCTGTCCGGTGCGATCCGCGACCTGATACGAATCGATTTTCTGAGCACCCTACCGCCCGAGATCTCCTTCAGGATCCTCTCCTACCTCGACACCGCTTCGCTTTGCAAAGCAGCGCAGGTATCGCGGACGTGGAGGGTGCTGGCCGATGACGATGTGGTATGGCACAAGATGTGCGAGCAGCACATCGACCGGAAGTGCGACAAGTGTGGATGGGGACTGCCGCTGCTCGAGCGGAAACGGTTACGAGCTTCGAAGCGGCAGATGGAGCTGCGAGCTAAGGAGCCGCAGATTTTCACGCACACGCACGATATCACGAGTGGCGCCAGCCGCCTCAATATCCACGGCAAGCGGGCCGATAACCCCTCCGATGTCGAGGCGGCGTACATGCGGCTGTCGCCGTCGTCGTTGTCGTCGTCGGCCGGTAACTGCTCCCCTTCCGCGGCGAAACGGTCATGTCAACGCGACACCGAGGCTGCGATCCACAGCCCCAGTCCACGCACGCAGCCTTGGAAGACGGTGTTCTCGGAGCGCTACAAAGTGGAGGCCAACTGGCGGCGAGGCCGTTGCAAGAAGACGGTGTTCAAGGGTCATACCGACGGCATCATGTGCCTCCAGTTTGACGACAAAATCCTTGCGACAGGCTCGTACGACTCGACGATCAAGATCTGGGACACCGAGACCAGTGAGGAGATTCGCACGCTGGTTGGACACACATCGGGCGTGCGCGCGCTGCAATTCGACGACACGAAGCTCATTTCCGGCTCGATGGATAAGTCGCTGAAGATTTGGAACTACCGCACGGGAAAATGTCTGTCCACGCTTCCCGGTCATACCGGTGGCGTGATATGTCTGCACTTCGACTCGACGCTCCTTGTGTCTGGCTCGGTCGACACGACCATCAAAGTGTGGAACTTTGCGGACAAGTCTTGTTTCGCTCTCAAGGGGCACACGGACTGGGTCAACAGCGTCCGCATCGACTCGGACTCGCGCACGATCTTTTCCGCTTCGGACGACCAGACCGTCAAGATGTGGGACTTGGACGCGCGCTCATGCATTCGCACGTTCGAAGGCCATGTCGGCCACGTCCAGCAAGTCATTCCGCTCTCCCTGCCGGACTACACCCCTCCGCCTCACGATGCGGAGAGCACATCTCCGCCCATAACCCCATCCCCTTGGTCATACCGCGAGCCCAAAAAGGAGATGAACCGAAAGCCGCCGCCAGGAATGCTTGTCACCGCTGCCCTCGACAGTACGGTCAAGTTCTGGGACGTGGCCTCGGGACGCTGCTTCAAGACGCTGTTTGGCCACGTCGAAGGTGTCTGGGCCCTCGCGGCGGATACCCTGCGTGTCGTCAGTGGCGCCCAGGACTCGATGGTCAAGGTGTGGGATGCCAACACGGGGAAATCGCTTCGCACCGTTACCGGCCATGCAGGTCCCGTTACGTGCGTGGGCCTTAGCGATAGCAGGATGGTCACTGCCGGTGAGGACTGCGTGGCGTACATGTACTGCTTCAAGAGCACCGCCGCCAGCGAGCCCGAGGAGTGTGTGGGCGTTGTGACGGAGGAGGGGCTGGAGGAGCATGATTCTGCGTAAGTTGATATAGTGAGGGCTGCTATTTTTCTTCTGGGCTGCAGGTGCAATATTGGTGTTTATTGAGATTACTCGGATGTAATGTAAATATTCTTGCTTGTTTGTGGGGCGTGTGGTGCTCTTTTTTTTTTTCGTGTCTACTTTGCTGTTGCAGTATTATTGAAGGATCATTCTGGGTGTATTGTTGGTGTGTATTATATATCCATATTACTGTTATCTAATGTCATAAGTTAGAGCTGATTACGATTAGCTCTACTGCTGCCTATCTACTTATCTATGAGATCCTGTCCGACTAGGGACACCGCTGTATTCAAATCTAGGTATGCATCCCCCCCATGGACTGCCTTTTTTCTTCTTTTTTTTGTTCATTCATTGATCGCATGCGACCTATATATCATGGCGATGTGCAAACTACCTATCCGTTCCCCGTCCGAAGACGGCGCATTGCAAGCTCCCCTTTGCCCTCCACCCAGGCCTGTCCCAAGAAAGTAACAGCGCAAGGAAATTAATATTACAGAATAAAGACAAAAGGAAAAGCCGCCCCCAACTCCTACTCCCTTCCGCAGAAGCCACCAAGGAGGGTGTGGGGAGGAATAGCAGCTGTTCCTCCGCTCCCGGAGTTCCCACGGCGGCGGCAGTCGACTTGCTAGTGACATCCTATGAACTCTACCCACGAACCAGCACACGAACACCGTTCGGAGTACGGTAGTTAGTTGGCCACCAGATCACATCATATCTCGTTCGGACAGGACATCGCAACCACGGCCAATACGCAGGCATTCACATGCCCCTCAAGTGGAGGACGGTCTTCGAGCATAGGAAAGTAAATATCATTCCACATACAGGTTATGTATATGTCCGAAAGTCGACGATGCGGAACGGTCCCGTGTCTAATGTCTAGATCACTCCACCGTCCCGTTCCACTTTACATATTGTACATGCGTCTGTCGTATGTCTCCTCCATCTAAAATCCTGCCTCCCCATTCTTCTTCTGCCTCCTCTCCTCCAACCACGCCTTGCTCCCCTCGTATGCGCCGAGGTACAATCCACTCCCCAGCATTGTCCACGCGGACCTGAGCAGGGCGCCTCTCCACAGGCCGCGCAGGCCCTCTTCCCCGACCACATCCGCGGCCACGTCCCTGATCCTCATCCGCTCGCCAGCGGCGAGCATGATCCTCGTCTTGACGACGTCGACGGGGGTGGTGAGCCAGGCGGCGCCAACGCCGGCGCACCCGGCGGCGACGGCGCTGCGGACGGCAGTCTCGAGTCCGCCGGCGCCTTCGGGGCACCATCTCTTCTTCAGCCACTCGAACGCGGGGAACTGCAGCGCGACGTAGGGGAGGTTCCTGGCGACGAGTGCGCCGTACCCGGACCAGAGGTCGCTGGCCCTACGGATCCCCCCGAACGCCCGCACGACCGCGCCGGGCCCGACGCCGACGTCTTTCTGGACGACCTGCGCGTTCTGCTTGACGACCTCGGCCGGCGCGATGACGGCGCACGCGGCGACCTCGGCGACCGACGACGCGAGCACGTTGCTCGACACCCGGTCGGCCGGCAGCCGCGCCCGCGCGAACTCGTACGTCGTGAAGAACACCCCCGCCGACGGCAGCGTCGCCAGGACAACCGGTCCCAGCCCTTGGTACAGCCCGCGGAACAGCGGCAGGTGCCGGTGCGCCGGCGACTGCAGCCGCGTCTTGAGCGTGTCCAGCGGGTACACGAGCAGGTCGACGGTGAAGGCCGCCAGTGCGCCGGAGAGGAGTATGTCTCCGTGCGTCATGTTGTGATCAGAAGTGGGGGAGGAAGAGAGAAGGAGAGATGTCTGAGGAGTGTACTAGTAAACATTTGCAGGAAGGTGTGGGTTGTCGTGATCCACGACGTAAGGGGCGTGACGTCATGGAGTGCTGCATAGGGCGTCACTCGTTGATGGCCACCGCAGAACACTGGATGCATATCATGGCAAACGGGGTGGGGTGACAGGAACTGGTAGTTTGTACATCGCCCCAGTATCCGTGTGTAGATATGTGCATAGTCACTGGTCGTAGGTGGAGCAACTCCAACTCCTCCACAGATGATAATTGTGCCCCCCATCACTGTCGCGAGCAAACCGCTCGCCCTTGCATTCCCAACTTGACATTCACCCTCGATTGAATTCTACCAGCTCAAGTACTCACCGAAATTGTACGGACCTCCCCTTGACAACTTCGTTTGAATTTTGGGCGAGAGATTGCCGAGCGCGGTGGCCCGGCAGCGTGCGGCGTTGCCGTTCTCGTGTATGAGTGGTGGCACAGTGTATCGCTCGGTCCCTCCGGCGCAGCCGCGAACTGGAACCTGGTCTCGGATGTCTTCCCGCTGCCTCACTCTGCTATCAGGGCGACAGGCGGGATGCTCGGACAGTGCATTTGGTATATTGCATGTAAATACAAAGATACAAGGCGAATCTATTCTCCCGAACCCCAGCCCCACATGCCGCTCCCGGACAAAAAATGAAAAGACAATACAGGAAAGAAACCGCCGTTACCGCTAACAACTCACGCCCACACTCGCTTTGCAACTTCCTCACACCCACCAACTACATGTCCATGTGCTGTGTTGCCAGTTGGAGGGAAATCTACGACTCGTTGACAGGCTCCTCCTCCTTCAGGTTTTCCTCGGTCACAGCTTCAGCAGGAGCAGCTGGGGACTCGTCCTTCTCATCCTCCTGCCCCTTCTCCTCCTGCTTCTCCTCCTCGGCGGCAGGGGAAGCGGCGGCAGGGGAAGCAGCGTCGGGGAGAGCACCATACTCGATGACCCCCTCGGTGGCCTCCTCGCTGCCCCCCCCAAGCCTGGCAATCTCCTTCTTGGCCTTGGCGATGTTCTATCGTAGCACTTCGTCAGCTGATCGCTTCACGATTTGTAAGGTCTCGAAGTACTAACCGCCTGGGTGACCTTGCCCTGGTTGTCTTTGTAGTATTGAAGCTTCTCCCGCAGCTTTTCAAGCACGCGGGGCACGTCCGCGGCACTGGCGGGTGTCGGCACATCAACCTTGGCTAGCTCTCCGAGCACTCCAACGTTGAGGTTGATCTTCTTAGGAGCGGCGGGAGTAGTCTCGGACTTCTCATCGGCCGGCGCAGCACGGTTCTTCTTGCCCTTCTTCTTCCCTCCAGTGCCAACAAAGTAGTCCTCTTCCACCTTGACAAGCGCCTTTCCCTGCTTTCCCTCGAAGGGCTTAACATCAGAGACAGCCTTCGCCGCGAGATCACGAGGGGCAGTAGCATTCTTGGACTTTCGTGCGGCCTCAGAAGCGCTTGGGTCGAAGAAAATGATGAGATTTTCGCAGGCGATGATTTCTTCGGAGTAAGCGGGAATAGAAGCGACCTCAAGCTTCGCGGCGGCGGTGGCAAGCTTCTTCTGGAGGCGAATCTCCGCCAGCTCCTTGGCGCGGCGCTCGTCTTGGATCTTGCGCGCTTCCCGCTCGTACTCTCGGTAGTCATTGCGCTGTCGGGTGAAGCCATCGCGAAGCCGTCCAAGTGATTGCAACTGCTCGTGCTTGACGTCTTGGAGCCGTTTGCGCTCGCTGTAGAGGGCGTTGATGCTCTCGTGACTGGTGGATGTCAGCTCGGAAGCGCGCAAGGCGACCGGGTGGCTACATACACGGAGTTCTGTGCGGCCTTGATATCCCTGAACTCCTTGTCCAACGTGGAGTACCTGTCGTTGAGCTCCTTAAAGACGGGATCGTGCTTCTGCTCCTTCAACTCCTTCAGCTTGACGCGGTCGGCATCGATGGTCTTTTGCGCAGTCTCAACTTCTCCAAAGGACTTTTTCTGTTTGTTCAGAGTGTTGATCTCTTGCACCGCTTTCTTCTCGTCGACGATCTTCATCAATCCGCCCCCGATGTCTCTTTCGAGCTTCGCAACGGCCGACTCGAGATCGGCAAGGGTACGGTAGGGCATCCGATGTGTCTTCGCATTCAATTCCTTGACACGGGCATTGATGTTCTCCTGGAGAGCGGAAATCTGCTCCTCAGTCTTCTGTCGACTTCCCTTCTTTTCGGCAACCTGGCTTCGGATATCGGCAAGTTCCTTCTTGAGCTCATCCTGGCGAGGATTTTCGGACTTGTTGGACTTCGCCAAGTCGATTTTTGCTCGGATTTCATCCTATCCCTTTCGTCAGCTGTGTTGCGTGGACTTGTGGATGATGTAGGTATACCAGCTTCTTCTGTGTATCCTCAATCTCTTTCTTAGCCTTGGTCTCGGCCTCGCGGTGTGCTGCCTCGTTAGGACGCTCGGGCTTCATGACGACCATTTTGCCGGAGACGACAGCGGGGGTAGAAGCGGCCATTGTGAGTGGCAAGAAGAACTTTGAGACAACTTTCGTTAGTTGAGTCGGTATTTTAACAACTCAACTAGCAGGCGAGAGAGAGAGAAAGTCAATAGAAGGAGAAAAAAGTGATTGTAGGAAGGGCAGAGGACAGGTAAGAAGTACCCAAATCCACGAAACACAGGAATTGCTAGGGTTTTACATATGTTTACCCGGAAGACGCTAACCGGAAATGAGTCGCGTGGAAGGGCAGCCTACATTGGATATCCCTACATGCAGAGAAGTTTGGGGGGGCTGGCGGCGCTAGCAACAGTTCACCGAATCCGAGGAGACTGACTTCTGTTTGTCGCGATGCTGATTGTTATGCATAGTCGTTGGAACGATGTAGTTAGTAGCTATATGATTTATCTTCGCGCCTTCGCTCCACTGTATGCTACTCCCACCACGTCTACTATAGTCTCGGGAGTGTCGACAGGATAGTGACTATCGGGCCGTGGCAAAGGTACCAACTGCACCTGTTTCTGACAGTCTTCATCCGCCCGCATCCCCGCGACTCTTGTGGCTCACCTGTTTCCGGTGCTCTTCTTTGTGTGTACGATTTGCTGTCTTTTGTTGCCGAAAGCTCCCTGTAATAGTTTATTGTAGGGATCTTGTTCTAAATGCGTTTTGCTGTGCCCTATATGTAGGATCTCTGTTTGAATGGATGGGGTCTTCTGGACCGGGTGGGAAGTCTCTATCGCGTCAAAGTGCAGTGGAGGGGTTCTGGAAGTATTTGCGGCTAGACACCCGCAGGGGGGTTCTGGCCACATATTTGTACAGGGTGAGTGAGACTGATGACGGAGACGGCCGCTTTACTCAACCATCCATTCAACATCCGACAACCATACGCCACAAGGAAGGAAGAGAGCACCAGAAATCATGGCGAATGTGAGCCTCCTCCATCGACCGCGTATTCTCCGGAATAGCTAACACGGCACAGAAAGCCTCCAAATCCCTCGCGCGTTCCAACACGCTAACCCTTCGTCGGACACACCTGACCACTGCCACACTCCACGCACTCTTCATCCTCTACCGTCTCGTTTACCTCCGTGGGTCGCTCACCAAATACATTCTCCTTTCGACGCCTTCGCTGCTCACAGAGTACTACCTCGACAAACTCGGTCGCCCACGCTACTCGGCCGGCGGCGAACTCTCCCATCCCGGCGAGGACATGGCCGCCAAGGGCGTGACCGAGTACCTATGGGACATTGTGTACGCTACTTGGATTTGCCTAGGGTTGGTTGGCGTTCTCGGAGAGTGGGCGTGGTGGGTCGGACTGGTAGTGCCTGCGTACGCGGTTTATCTGGCCTGGGGACTGTACAAAGGCTTTGCGGGAGGTTCGGTGCCGGGGATGCCACAAGTGCCGCAGCAGGGAGAGCAGCAGGCGGGGGCGAGCAAGCGGCAGGCGAAGATGGAGGCACGCGGCGGGCAGAAGGTTAGGTACCGTTAGAGTGTCATGATCGGAGGGATAGTTAGAGCTGTGCGGTGTACAGTATCAGATGTGAAGGTGTCGGGACGTTTTCTCGCGACCACTAGCGGTGAACATGGCATGGAAAATGCCCGAGTGCATGCATAGACACGATAGCCGGGCGAACGGAGCAAAATAAAACGTTCATAGCAACACGCAATGCCGAATCAAGTTTGCCCTCGAAATGAGAGCCTGAAAGAAAGTAAAAATACACGCTCATCGTCACCTCCCTTCCAACAGGCCGAGCTAGCATCTAGTTCTTCCCTGCAATTCTCTGCTCCCGACCACCATAGCCTCCACGACCCGGATCATAATCCTCACGGTAATAGTCCCGAACCTGACCGCCAGTCGGACCACGACCGTACTGACGTCCCTCCTTAAATCCGGGATCAAGATCGGTACGAATGATACGTTCGTCGAGCTTAGTGCCGCCAACATATTTCATCGCGTCTAGCGCATCCGTGTGTGTGTAGTACTCTACGAAGCAGAAGCCGCAGGGTGTTTTGTTGTAACGGTCCAGTCCCATCACCAGACGTTTGATCTCACCGCATTTGCTGAAGAGTTCGTGTATTTGCTCTTCGGTTGTGTAAAAGGAGCTGCGGGTTTTCTTTGTCAGTGAAAGAAGTGGCATAGGATGGCGACGGGAGAGAGGTACAGATTGCCGACGTAGAGAGTCGCCGCGTCTTTGAGAGGATCTTCTCGCGCGGCGGGGGCGTCGCCAGTACGCAGGCGTTTGGTCTGTGCGGAAGGAGTGCGTCAGTTGTTGTGCTTGCTTGCGTGAAGACAAAGAGGAAAATGCGACAAAGGAAGCCAGCACGAACCTCACGCTTCTCGAAGTAGCTGGACGGCGCATCCAAGTTTTGAACGGTATTGATCTTCCTAAATATGCGTGCCATAGCTATCGAGGATCGGTTGGGCGCTGAGCGAGTTCGTGTAGTGTTGGTTGTTGCCGGGGAACGAGTTTGAAAGACAGGTTGGCGAGGTTTGGAATCAGAAACCCAGATAGTTAGATACCGTATTACCACTCACACGCGTCACCTCACCCAAGACTTTGTTACAACACGACCACATCACGACCACCCCCCACCAACACTACAACTCCCTCCACAATCTCAGTTGCTTCACACAAATAGCAGCGATACATCCGCTCCCGAGCAAAAGAAAAAAAACACGCGATGGCCAAGGTTGTGGAGGAACAACTTTTCTGGCTAAGCACGCCGTCGACGGGGTACGACCTTTTCAGCACGCCCTCAACATTCGCCCCTTCTATCCCCTCCTATTCTGGGTCCGGTGTGTCGCCAAAACGATTGATTGCGACCCGGGGCTCCGAGATCTTTGTTGGCCGCGGAAACGAGGTGCGATGCGCAGACTTGCAGGATCTTAAGGCTAGGCACCCGGGCCTAGATGTGGTCGCCGAGGAAGCGAAGAAGGTTGGGCACAGGGAATACAAGGTTCGTCACGGGGAGAAGGCGGGCGGTCCTACTGCTGTCACTGCTGCTGGTGTTGACCAATATCCAGGCTTTGGATATCCCGCAGGTCAACTTCGAGATCAGGCAGCTGGAGATCAGTCACGATGATTTGTACCTTGCGATTGTCGGAGAGAAAGAGGTGTCCGTCTGTGTGCTTCCCGGAGAGGGGTTCCTCAAGAGGGATGTGGCGAGACCGGTGGTGCCGCAGTAGGTTGCCTGGGTCAGAGTGCTACATGTAAGGCAACGGGGCTGATTGAGGATAGTTACCACCCGATCGGCAGAGGTCACCACAACACCGATAGTGGGGCGATGATAGTGCGTGTGTTGTGGCATCCTTTGAGCGTCCAAGGCGCTTCGTTGCTCGTCCTGACGGCGGATGGTTATCTCCGGTACGATCCGCATGTCTGGTGGTGAAGTGCTCAACTGATGGCTCGGGCCAGAATCTACGATTTTCTCATCGGCAACGAATTGACTTTCGAGGTTCCCGACCAATCTCTAGATTTGTACGCGCTGGGCGGCCGAAAGCGCCATGTCGGTGGCTTTGCGGCGGATTTGGACGCTATGGAACCGGCGTCGTGCTGCTTCGGCCCGGGCGAACAGAGCTGGCGGCCACTCACGCTCTACATTTTGATGCGAAGCGGTGACATATACGCGCTCAGCCCGATCGTTCCGAGTCGCTGGGACGCTCCACAGGGTTATATTCAGAAACTATCACTCGAGATTACTGCCGAGCAGTCTTTCGATGGCGAGACTACGCCGGAAGCGAAAGCGACGAATCGGCACCAGACCAAGTGGATCAACGAAGTCCTGAATCAGCGACAACGTATCGTAGACGCGCAAACCTCGTTTGCTACGCCGAAAGGGATTGCACCGACGTGTTTGACGAGGCCGACAGTGGTTGGGCCGACCCCAATTCTGCAAGGCCCGTTTCTATTTCAGCCTGCGCCACCCGAATCGATGGGCGATGACATTCCTGCCGCCTGCGACATCTTCCACTTGGAGGCCGGCTCCATTGGCGTCGTTGGAATCATTTATTCCAATGGAAAGCTTGACATTTGTCTAGAAGAAGAACCGATCACGGCGAAGTGGATGAGCAAGAACGGCAAAAAGTCGCCGGAAGCCCCGAGTCTCCCCATGATCTCCCACTATGAAACCATCAACTTCCCATTAAACGCTGGCGAAGGATCAGAATACACAAGTTGGCCAAACTTCACCCGGGACCCGCTCTCGGCGCAGATGCTGTTTGTCAACAGCATCGCTGGCGTGATCCTCTTTTCTATGAAGGGCTGGCTGAGTAGGCTGGAGGCTGTTCTCGACGACCAAGAAGACGAAGACTTCCTCGTGAAGACGCTCCAGAAAGCTCCGCGCACGCAGGTCCAAGCTATCTGCTCGACGCCTGGCAATCCGGTGGAAGGGTGCACCGTGCTTTACGAAGCCTACATTGGCTATATCATCATCGCCAAGCTTCCCAACGGCCTCTCAAGCAAGGCATTCGATGAACCGATCTCTATTGCCCCGTTCGACGACACGGGCGATACCATCACTCTTCAGCCGGCCTCCCGCCGTTTCACCAATTACGCTAACACCTCTTTCGGTTCTGCATGCTTCACTTCATCAGAAGTCTCCATGTCAATGAGCACCAAGTCTCAGCCACAGAAAAAGCCCACACCCCCGATTCCTACGCCAACACCCCTCAACATTCTGCAGCCACCCTACAAGCCCAGCCCGGAATTCACGAAACCTTCAGCACTTCCCGGGTTCATCCGCAGCCTGTCCAGAGATGCCAAAAAGCCAATCCTCTTCTCGGCGGACACCCTCAGGACGCTCGAAACTGCTCGCGACACCCTCTCAATAGAGTTTTCGGCACTTATGACTGGCGCTCAGGAAATGTACGATCGCGCTGCCGCTCAGCGACTGGAATATAGCAAGCAGCTTGAGGCCCTCCACAGCATCCACGCCCGCTTGGCAACCATTAAGTCACGCAACGTCAGCGAGCGTCTCGAGACCTTTATCGCCTGCCAGGATGAGATGCAGAAACGCGCGGAGGCTCTGCTGAAACGACTGATCACCGAGGGCGAGCTGGGATTGTCCGATGCGGAGAAGAAGTGGGCGAAGGAAGTCAAGCGCATGGAGGAGCGGGTGGCAGGTAGCGATGGCCAAGCTCTGGGCGGTCGTACGATACGTGTGAACGGCATGATGGATGAGTTGGTAGCAGCGGCACGGGAGGTCGTTGACAAGAATGAAGAGCACGACCCTGTACCTGCCGAGGTGCGCGAGGGGAAACTGGGAATGCTGAAAGGATTACTGGAGAGGGAGTACGTCTCTATCCCGTTCCGAGCACCGTTGACCGCTACTGACTGCCTCTATGTAGGGGTGTGCTGGTCGAATCGACCAGGAAGAGGTTGGAGACGCTCATGGTGGAGTGTGATAGGTTGTGATCCTGTTGGCCAATTGGTATGTGTGGGACGAGTTGTCGCGTTGATTAGTTGAGCTACTCTCCTCACTTGCCGAGAACCTGTGTGAGTATTTTCCGGGCATCCTCCTATCAAGGCTGCAATTTTTTTACAGCAGCGGGACCTATCGCTTTTTGACGATGGTGACATGTGATTGCCGTACCCATGTGTAATTGATGTGGGAAAAATCCTATCACTCAGCTCCCGGATAAGCACATCTCGCGTTTATGCATCTTCAGTACGCTCTGCGTCAGCGTCATATATCTACTTGTATAATCTTCCCGTGCGTCCTCCCGCTTCGAGCGCGTGACTCGAGCAATTCACATACAGCCCGCCAAGGCGCTGGTGCGCGGACTCACTGCTGCGGCGTCCATGTCTGGCCCCTCCTTCCATGGAGCCATTGACCGACGATAGCGCAGCAACAGCCGCGCCTCCTGCGGTGTTGGATTCTAGTGCCCGCGGGGACCGTGCTGGTATGTACCCGCAGCGCTGTGGGATCTTGGCAGCGTGATCTGGTTGACCGGCGCCGCTTCCCCGGCCAGCGTTGCGGCCATGCTGCTGCCGTTCTTCGTCCGCGCCGCGCCGCGCGTGTCTGCACAGCGCCAGCACGTCCCGCAACCGGTCCTCGGCAGCGCAGCGCTGACGATCCTCTCCGCCAGAAGACGCGCCCGAAGCGTGGGAACATCTTCGCCGCGCTACCGGACGCTCGATCGTGGCGCTGGCACTGCCGACACCGGAAAGCGCTCTCCTCGCTTTCCGCTAGCCCTGCTGACGACGCGCGTCCCCGCCGCGGCGAGTCTGACGCTGCACGCTGCAGTCTGCGCGGCCGTCGGCATCGCGCCATCGCTGGCGTTCGTGCAGCGCGCTGGTGCAGCTGGCGGTCGCGAATCTGGGCGGCGGCGACGTGCAGTTCCTGGCCGTGCTGCACATCACGCCGGGCGTCGTCGCGCATCCTGTGTTTTGTAGCATGTCTTCTGTATGCTTAGTCAGTCCTCGTGACTACCACTGCTATAGATATAGGCAGCAGCGCCACAGCGTCACATGGAGAACCATCACATCTTCACATCACTCCCATTGACATCCTGCAGCTCGCGAGGGGCGAGCACGGGTGCATGGCGCCGTCGCCACCGCCTGGCTGCTCGCCCGCGGGGAGCCCCGCGCTGCCGCCACGCGCAGTCTCGCCATTGCCGGATGGACACATGTTCTCCAGAGCCATCAAACCCGCGCAGTGAGGGGAGGAAGAGGCTGAGCGGACCGCTCAGCCGGTGGGCTCAAGGTTTTCGGCACGAGGGGCACGGAAAGAGGGATCGCGAAGAGCGTGTGGACGGACCGTCCCCACACGAAACAGCCATCCCTGTGAGTGCTATAGTATGGCTGGGGACACATATCTATCTAGCCGGCACCTTTTCGGCTGCATTTTCAACCCCCGGCTTTTCTCCTTCGCCACATCTAAATTAAAAAGAAGATTGGTCCGCGATAGATCAGCGTCCAGAGTATGTAGGTCGGACCAAGGCAAAATAAATGAGCAGTTTCTGTGGCGAGGGTCCGCCCCCCCACACTAGGACGCGCACTAGCCATTTCTGGAGGTGCCTAGTTAAGGCGAAGGTAATACGAGTGCTCATCGATGAATCAAAATAAATTGTCTGCAGGAGGGTCTCGTCAGATTGCAGTGGTGCGCATCAGCAGCTCCCAGGGCTTAGAGTGCCGTACATACCTGCTGGGCGATCGGCACAGCGATAGGACAGTTTCACGGCCGCGGCGCGACGGTCCCAGCGGTGGCAGGTATATTGGTTCTACTATTGGAGTACTCCGGAGCGCAGCAGTGGTGCGCCGGGGCGATGGTCGCGATGGACTCGGGTTCAGTGAATCTAGAAGCACAATGAATTGGCAGTGGAGTTCGGCTTGATATGTGCCCGACTCAAGGTGCGACCCAGTGGGCGCCAAGCCCCTCCTTGGCTGCATGCGTGATCACTCGCTGCTTGGTCACTCGAAGAACCAATGTCGCCCGAGTATCTCCCCAACCACGCGCATCTCATACATATCTAGTCTATATAGTCCCGCGCAAATATGAAACCTTTATGTATAGTACATAGATATCTATGTGCCTAGATAAACCTCTGCTAGCGGCCCATCCAGCGTGGGTAGGGCTGTCCAACCAGCGGCTAGTAAGGAAGTACCTGGTACTATTTATTAGCCAAGGGGTGGGGGGTGCGGGTAAAAAAAAGGTAGTTTACCCGGTAAACGCGTATCAAACCGGCCAGAATACGTATTTTTCAGCTCCTGTACGTGTCCAGCGGGAAAACTACGTTTTTCTCTAACCCTCCTTTACTATACAGTACATACGCACATGTACTCTACATAGGCCGAGTGGCGGAAGCTGGTAATGCACACAGCAGCGCAGGAAGTGAACCAGACCTAGAGTAGAAAGTGAATCAGAACACGCTGATTCACCGGCCTAACCTCTTGCAGATGGACTGAGGGTATGTACTATGTAGTAGGCGTATGCCAAATTCGGTTCATTAGAGAGGGCGTCGGTAAGTCGGGCAGTAACGCGCTAAGTGAGCGCTAGTGGACTAGCGTGCTCTAGGCCGCCAGCAATATTTTATGTGTCTGGGGCCACGCATCATCGTCGCGACGCCCGAAAGCTCAGCATCGCGGCACCCCAACAGAAACAAAAATCACTGTTCTCACTTTCGCAGTATCATTGCGGCTAGGGCAGTCACATCCTTCACGCTCAAAGGAAATCCAGCCCTTTGCAGAATATCACAGTTCCACACTAGAACTCCCTCCTCTGCCTGTTCAACAGTTGATGCCCCTTGTTGTATTCTTCTGCCGACCTCGTCCATGGACTCTGCGGAACAGGGCTGGCCGTGGCGTTTCCGCAGTCGTTGCAGCACCCAGGCCTCGCAGTCGTCGTCGCGTCCGACGGCACTGGTCTGGGTTGGAATGATTCCTGAGTTGTACATATCGAGTGCTTCTTGAAATCAACCGCATTCCGGAAGAGTCTCCTCGTTCGTGTTCGGCATGGCTATATGCTGTAGTTACAAGAAAGAAGCTTTTGGTCAGCTCATTTCGTGTTGATTTTACACCTGAAGAAAAAAAGGAAAAATTCATAATATATAAGTAAATATCACTCGCGCCAAGAATACACTAGTGCACTAGCGCCCACTTAGCGCGTTAATGCCCGACTTACCGACGTGCGCGACTTGCCGACGCCCTCTCTAAGCGCGGTTGGACGCCGCAGGGCGCTTGTAACTCTCCTGTACGCCCCGCTCCATGGTTTCCCGTCCCGGGGAAGACACAGCGTATGTCAGCGCGCCTGGCATTCTAGAGCACGGGCGTGACCTCTCTCTCTATCCTACATATCATCGTCGCTGGATTTGTCGGGGACGGATCCAACTGTCCTACTCTAGGTGCTCGCCGGGTAGGGGGGGCTATCGCGATGTCTGGCAGAAGCAGATGAAGCTCAAACTCAGGATGAAGAAGGGAAAGGCACTAGGAGGCTCAGGTTTCGGATCCTTGAGCTGGACGAGTCCTTGCTTCTATCTCTACTCTACTCCAGCCGCCCCTTGCCGCGCCCATTTCCGAGAAAGTGGGGTGCATACCTATGTAGTTCGTGCACAGCAGCGAGCACATAGCAGTCGAGTAATCATATCCACATAGAAGTCTCAACTTGTTTGTTTTGTTCTGCATATATCTATACCGACTGCGTTTTGTGGTTGTGGTGCTGAAGACCTGCTTGAAGCAGCTAGACCGGTGACGCAGCGTGCTCTGATTCACCCCCAAGTCTCACCAGTCTGAGTCCAGTCGCGAGTAGCGGATAATTGTTCTAGCTGCCGGTTCCGCCCGGTCCGAGACCTCTCGGCGTTGTATTCGATTTGGTATTCAGTGGCCGGTGGATGGATATGTATATATCTATAGCACATGCGCGTCTGCGGGGGGAGGGGACATCAATTTTATTTCGCGTCTATAAGCCCGTTAAGACTAACTACGGCGAACGCCAAACCCGTATCTGTCCGTCCGCTATGCGGCTCTCTCTCTCCCTTCTTTGGCCCTAGTTATTGACTGGCCCACAAAAAAAACCACCACCACCACCATTTTTCCTCTTGCTCCACCAACTCCGCTTCCGCTTCCACCGATTCCTCCACAAAAACCGCCACTTCGCTTCCTCCTCTGCCATCTGTCCGGAGGGTGTGTGTCGAGGAGACAAGGGGCTTGCGTCTCGGCCGGTTTTGTCGACGGTGAGCAGTGCTAGATATGCAGCAATTTTTGCCCATTCGTCCGCTTCTTTCTCACTGCCGGCGATTGCCTCGTGCGCAGGACACCATCGGATCTCCACCGGACCAGTCAATCTCCGCCAGATCCAACACATGCGTGATCCATCCCGTCCATAAGTAAGTGCAAGTCAACCCATCTCTGACTGCCTCTGCCCGCTTCCTTCGCCACCTTCCGGTCGTCCGCCATAATCTCAGCTTGTAACACTTCCGAGTCCCCGCATGTCACAGTGCGCTCTCGGTCACCCGCTCCATCCGGCCCCCAGCCAGGTCGTCAAGTCGCCTTGCCAAACCCCATTCCGTCCGCCAATTATCGCTCCGGCTCCGTCACCCTGCGGGGTAGTTACTGCCTAGGTAGTAGGTAGATAGAGTGGGGATGCGGGCCGTCGAGCAAACCGCCGAGCTCTGCTATTGATTGAGTACATACGCAATGATGTTGCGCACCCCAATCCGGATTTCCAACACACACTAGTTCTCCTTGATTTGTATGTGGGACGGGGGAGGAAGGGGAAAAAGAAAATAAGGGGAAGCAGCTTGTTACTGCACGTTGTCCGTTGGTCTGCCAACTTCTGTAAATCGGCCGCTTTTCCGATCGTGCCATGCACATGCTTACATGCTCGAGAGTACATACTTGGTATCGACAGCTTCTTCTTTCCACCAGAGTTCCGATCCGTACGTACTCTGCAAAGCTTGCACACAGGCCACCTGGGCACATATGTACGTCTAACGCTGTCGGGCACCAGCCCCCCATTCTTCCGGCCGCCTATCTATCTACGCGGCGGGAAGGGGCAGAATAGAGTATATAGAGTGTCCATATCTACACTCACCGGTCCGATCGATATCCGCTTCACCGGGCGCAGCTCAAGCAGACACATCCTGTGGTCCCTTTCCTGGTCCTGTTGCTTACTTGCACTGCAGCATGCAGGTTCATATTTAGATCCCCCCCCCCCACAGCGCTGTCCACAGCCGTGGTTCCCGCACAAAGACGCCCGCAGTTGGGCGAAATGGAATTAAAGGAGACATTGTTTGTAACCAAAAAAAACTATACATCCAAAACCAGAGCTAGAAAAAAAAGAAAATGAGAAAAAAAGGCCCCCAAAAAAACCGTGTCACATCGAACTCCCATAACCCCCCACTTTCCCATTACGACTTGCGGTCGCATTGTACAAACTAAAAGATTTTAAATGAATAGAGAAATAAAGCAAAGGTCATCTCCCGATGGAAACATTAACGGAATTCCCCATGGGCAGTCGCTCGCCGGCGGTCGCCGCTCCTGGGCGCAGGGCGTCCTCAATCATGACTTGCACTTCCTGCTGCATCTTGACGAAGCCCTCGTGCGAGTTCGCCCGGGAGTTGCTCTCCCCGTTCTCTGCCGGAATGACGACCGTTCCTGGGCCGTAGATGGTCGTGCTCCGCAACATCCGGATGTCGTTCCGCGCCGTGCCGCCGGTGTTATAGGAAGCCGGCGGGTGCGGCTGTAGTCTGAGGATGGTGCGCCGCGTGATGAGGTAGAGGATCACGTCGACCCAACCGCAGGACGCCATGCACGTGCCCGCGAAGAGCAGGATTCTGTCCGGCGGGCGGTTGTTGGAATGGGACGCCATGCGGAAGGCGGCGAGGGGCAGCGTCAAGCACGTGTACGCTATCGGGTAGACGAGCATCAGTCGTGCCACGCGCTGGATCGTGCGCGTCTGCACGCCGGTCTGCACGCCGGTCTGCGCGCCGGAGGTCTGGGAGAGGCTGGCACTGCGGTGGAGGGAGATCGAGATGACTGGACAAGGGGATGGGGTCAGCGCGGGGACGGTTCCACGCGGCGGGAGACGGGGGAGACAAACTGCAGTAGAGCAGCATCTGCCCGAACTCGCACAAGAAGATCCAAAGGTAATGGACCAGAAGACGCTGGGTCGCTCGGGTCAGCACCGCCGCAAGCAGCACGACGGAAGGACAGAACAAAACTCACCTCACCGTGGTACTTGTCCGAGATCCAGCACCACGCTCCGGCGCTGACGAACAGCTGTTCACCGCTGTGGAGCACCGGGCTGACAATGGAGATGAGCAGACAGAACGCCCAGATGCCGCCGATGCACCAGAGGAAGGTCTTGTACTCGAGCTTCCGCTGGAGGACGATGATGTAGAAGATCTGCAGCGCGATGGCGAGCGTGAACAGGCCGCTGGACACGTCCCCGACCTGCACCAGCCAGCCCTGGGCATTGCAGATGGTTGTGGGCGCGAGGATGGCGTCGCTGCGGAGCCAGTGCAGCGAGAAGGCGAAGGAGAGCGCCTGCTGCATGTCGGCGACGAGCAGGTTCAGGATCAGGATGAGGGACTGGTTGTAGCGCAGCGGCGCAGCCTGGTAGCGCTTGCGGTTGAAGAGACGGTAGCAGATGAAGCCGGTGGCGGCGACGGTGCCGACGAGGGAGAAGAGCGCAGCCACGGAGATCACGACGAGGCCGGGACGGAGGTGAGCGGGCAGTGGATCGAGCGTCTGGGGGAACGGATAATACGCCATGGTCCGACGGACGAGAGCTGCGGCTGCGGCATGGTCGAGGAGAAGGGTCAGGCACGACAGCGGCAGACGAGAGCGGGGAGAGGCGGGCAGACGGACAGGCGGTGGGGAGCGGTGGAGGAGATCCAGCGCGGGGCGGGGGCGGCCCGGGGGCTGGCGGGATACACGGGGGCGATGGCAATCAGCGGAGGGGAGGAGAGGGGAGGAGAGGGGAGGAGAGGAGTGGAGAGGAGAGGAAGGAGAGGAGAGGAGAGGAGAGGAGAGGGGAGGGGAGGGGAGGAGAGGATACCCACAGTGCAGCAGTCCTCTTTCAGTCCGGTACTGCCGCCGGCGAGCCGCAGCGGGAGGAACAAAGGAACAGAACAAAGGAGCAACCACTCGCGGAGCGCTGCACGGGGGGTGGGGGGAGGGGCGAGGGGCGAATGGCCGGCGCTATATCATTCGAAACCGTGGAGTCGGGAAGAGCGGACGAGCGGACGGCACCAACTCGGCCGCGAGTGGTTGGCGGTGCTGGCAGCCGCACGACACGTCCGCCATCGCCAGAGCAGTTAATATGTCGACAGCCAGGGAGAGTGTTTGGTAGGTGGGCAAGGCTGACGGCTGCGCTGGATGGGTTGGGCTAGGCCGGCACGCGGCCAGGCGTGTGCTGGGCACTGTGCCCGGTGGGCAGACAGGGAGGGCGGCGGCAGTGGGCGGCGGCAGTGGGAGCATCCGTGGGGGCCGAGGGACCGGAAGCCAGGACCGTCCTCCGGCGGCGGGGGCGTTCGTCTTTCGCGCGAGCGAGCAGACATCCGGCCCAACCACCGCATCCGACGTCCGCGGCGGCGGCCCTCGCATCGGCGGGGAGGCTCGGGACGCCGCCGGCGGCCACGTGCACGCCCGCCTCCGTGTCTGGACGCGCAGCTTTGCGCTGGAGAACCGGAAACACGCCGCCCCGCTCCGGGAACCACTGGTCCCCATGCACGGATGGAGCTGACACCGGATCGCGCCGCAGGGCAGCACGAAGCCGCCAGCCAGAGCCGCCGCAATCTCTCCGCAGTCGGACTGCTGCTGCACCCCGGCTTTGTCCACGCCGCTGCAGGTGTCGCGGCCAGACCGGAGGCGAGAGGAGAGCACGCCCGGCCCCCGCCACAGCGCAGCCGGACGGCGGCGTCTCGAAGACGCCCAAGGACTGGCCCGTGGCTGGCTGGTCTCGAATCAGTCCGGATCTCCTCGCGCGGCCATCGCATCCGAGCAGTGCGGCAGCACGGAACGCTCACTGCCCGATCTCTGCTGCGTTGCGGTGTGTATTCCGTGTCTGGTCGCTGGTCTCGGATGTTTGTCGGTCAGAAAGGAAGCCGACCTCAGGCCCGTCACCGGACAACAATGCCAGGTTTTTCCGTTTTCCCTTGTTCCTCTCCCGCGGCCTCGGTCGATTTTCATTTCTTTTTTCCTTCTCGCTCTTGTTGCCGCGACGGGGATAGCGAATGAATAAATACACATACATATAAAAAAAAAAAGGTTTGCCTTGACGGGGGGCCCGCCACACACATACATACATACGTACATACGTACACTCGCCAGCAAGAAGCGGAAAGTCGTTCCCCCCCCGGATCCTGGAATCAGCGCCCAGGAAACCCGGCGTTGCTCTCCCACTGCGCTGCTTCCCGAGCCCGTCCCTCCCTCTCTCTCGGACCAAAAATCAATATTCAATCAGGAGTCAAGTGGCTACTCTATGTGCATATGCGTAGATACATACATCCGCAAACCCGGAACCAGAACTGGCTGCCAAGACCCGCAGACGCAACGCAAACAGTGGGGAAAGACGCGACAGCTGTCACAACTGCCGGCCCAGTCAGTCAGTCAGTCAGTCACGGCGGCTTCGTCCACACTGCTAGATACGCGTCCTGCTGGCGGGCCGGCCGCCTAGTCCGGATCGCGCCGGAAGAGAACTCGGGCAGGGGTTGGGTGCTCAGATATCACTCGAACACCCGCCGTGCACTGTGGGAGATGAAGCTGAAACCGGGAGACAGCCTCGGCAGAAAGGGATGACTGACTGCACTGCACCCTAGCCAGCGTACATATATCCGACACAGATATCCACGCACCCTACATACAGTACATCTCCGGTAGAATTGGACGCACATGCGCATGCGGATGTGGCGGGATGGGGACGGCGATGCCCCCCCCCCCTATTTCGATAGGCGTGAGTGCGAAATGGCATTCCAGATGCATACGGAGTGAGCATGGCGATGGCGATAAAGAGCGGAGGCTGGGCGGCGGGGGTAGGCCGATAGTGCCGTATCTACCGGGGGCGGGCGGGAGTGGGTGGAAGGGGGCGCGGCGTGGAGGTGGAGGATGCGGCGCCAATCCGCCCGCAACACTGGGCACGCCGCGGACGAGCTGCTGCTTGCGTGGCGGCTAGGCGCGGTTGGCGCGGCGGAGACGGCTGGCTTGTGCATTTGCCGTTTGGCTTGCGGATTTGCCTTTTGGGCTTGCGTATCTGTTCTTTGGGCTCGCGGCCTCTTTTCCTTGAGATTCGGCAACAGTCTATTCCACCGTCGCAATCGCGGGTTAGCACCTCCAACTGGCTCCGCCGTTGTCACCACTGCTCTCGACTCCGAAGATGGGGAGCAACGCACTAGTTAGTTTACGCCATCTGCATTTGTCGCGGGACAATTAGCACTCTGCACCAGAGCCTTCCTAGTGCGAGGGGTGGGGACACTGGGGATATCTAGAGCCCTACATTCTCCAGTGTTCTCCATGTACACAGTCCAGTCCGTCCATAGCTAGAACGGGACTGCCAAGCTTTTCGTGGAGGACAGACCGGATGGACTATGTAATGTAGTTATGGTGGACGGCTTGACGACTGCCAAGCCTTGGGCATAAAAATTTTGGCCTCGGTGGGAGACAATGGTACGTGCGCCGGCGCTAGAGAAGAGAATAGAACTACAGCGAGAGATGGATGGCAACAGCGTGGGACTGGGAAATTGTATTCCGAGAGCTATGACTACCCCGAGTCCCTCTCACAGCGCGTTGAGCATGTCCTCAATCACCTCGATGTCCTCCCAACTGGCCGCGATCGATACATCTCGCTGCCAGCTCTGTAGACACTCCAGGGCTTCGGTGGCATCGTCTTCCACCGGAATGGAGTCGTCATCACGAAGTACCGAATCGGTATCGCTGGTTGGAGTCCTGGCATTTGTGCACGTTTGCGCTGGCGCTTTATTTGGTGGGGTAGTTAGGTAACTACGGGCTTGTCGGACGTATGTAGTAAAGTACCGATGGTTTCGTTGGTAGATGTGCTGTCTTCTTCCGTCGAGAGCGTGCCATGGTTGGCGTTGTGGGTTGTTGAGGGATGGTGTTGTACATAACTCCGAGGAGCAAACGGGTGGAGCGGAGGTGTAACGCGTTGATAAGCCGAGAATCACGTGACTGGACTACATCACGTGAGCCGAGCCACGGTCGAACGGCCGTCAATTGCGGACTGACCCGTTCGGCCTCACCGCGGACGGGACGGGTCTGCTTTCATGTACGTAGTCCGTCCAAGGCTCAGACGGGACTGGGGTCTTGGTAGACCGTCCCGTCCGGACTATGGAGAACACTGCATTTCTCTTAGCTGTGGAGGGATGCCAGTCGATCTCACGGAGTCCGAATCTAGTGTTGGTTCTCTTGTCCTTCGGCCGCAGATAGGGTTCGCTGACACCGGTTCCCGGAGGAGGAGGGGCACATAGCTGACACGGGGGTAGCCTTTGGAGCTTGCGGATTTACTCTTTGGTTTGCGGGTTTGCCTTTTGGGGCGGATTTTCCTTTCGGGCCCGCGTATCCGCTCTTTAGGCTTGCGTGCCTTGCTGTGTGTGGACTGCGACCCGGACGTCGAGATGGACCAGTTCAACCATCGCTTCTCTCCGCCTTGGACGCGCACTCCCACTCCACGGCGACGGACTCCACCTGCAGCTCCGTGTTACTCCCCAGTACGACAGGGAAATAGCGCCGGTGAGCTAGCTTTTTTTACTTCTCCCCACGGCCAGCCAACTGCACGTGGGTATAGATACACGAACGAAGCGACCTGCAGGGAAGCCGAAGCGAAGGCCATCTAACTACATATATATATCTACTTTCATCTCCGTTCACACCTAGAGTAGATATCGTATCTATGCACCGGAGGCAGGCACCCTAGAACTAACTACGGGACTATCCACTATGTAGAGTAGATACATATATAGTAGATAGCCAGACATCCAACCAGCCAGCGTGTCGGCCGGTCTGTCCTTGCTTGGCAGCCGGAGGAGGTGGCGCATCGTCTCGTGAGAGGGAAGGGTGGGGAAGCTGCCGATTTCTCGTAAATAGTTGCTAGCCGTTGCGATGGCCGTGACGATTAGGCGCTTTCGTCTCATCTGCGCTGGTCCGTTCGCACAAGACGTACGGATCGCGGGTCCCCGACGAACTGGTCGATCAGCAATTAGCAGGGCCTCGATCTCCAGCTTCCGCCATCCATCTCTGCCAGCCCCACTGGATAGATGGCCGGCCGAGTGGCTACCGAGATGTGGACCAGCCTGTCCTGGCTCCAGAGACCGGTGCGTGTACGGCTGCGCGCATTGCAACCTGCGCGGTTCCCACTGTCGGCTGTGGGGCGCTCGTCTTCGGAGAGGGAGCTCCAGTCCGGTCCTGTGGGGATGGAGCCACCCGTACGCCGGTGCGTAGAGCACTGGTATGTAGCCTAGACGTGCGTTTCTCCGTCCCTGGGGAGCGAGAGCGAAGATGATCCGCGCCGGGCTGGATATTTTGTCTATGCATCGCGGAGGGGGATATCCACGTGGACTTCACAGGAGATGCTAGCCATCAGTCCTGGCTAGGGGGCTGTATGGCGTAGAGTGGGTCTGCGCAGCCGATGCCCCGCCGCCCATCCTCCGCACGATATATCATGGATGGTTTGACCTGCGATCGTGATCTCGAATGGCATCGACGAACGCCACCACGTGCTATGAACACTGGCTTTCCTTTTCTTCTTCTTCTTCTTCTTCTTCTTCTCGTTTGGCTGATATCCAAGCACTATCTACGCGGGGGGCAGAAATGGCGGCCGTTCGTGGCTGCCAGCATTTGTCTCTATAGCGTCGTCACCTTCACCTTCCATCTGGACATCCACGGCCGGCTACTCCCCACCAGCATTCCAGCAGTCCAACCAATTCTTGGTGCTGCACCAGTCAACTAGCGGTTGGCCGTTTCGCACGCAAAACGGCTATATGCAGCGACTGCGTGCACACGGGAATTGCCACCGAGGCAGGCGTCGACGATGACTGCTTCTACCGGTGAGCGTATATGGACGGTAAGCCAGCTTTGGTGGTAACTGTGTTGGCACCGGCCTCCAGCACGCACGTCCAGCATGCCTGTCGATCCCGGTGGAGTGGGCTCGTGTTTCGGCGATTGCCTTGGCGGCCAGTCGACTGCAACCACTCAATCTTTCTCGGCCAGGAACAGTGGGGAGCAGCGCAGTCCCGTCGGCGTCCGATCTCCGAACAGTCCGCTGGTCCCGCCGACAGATCTGCAGCGGGGAATGTATATAGCCGAGCACTGGACCGGACGGGACTGGAGCTGCCACTCGGGGGCCATTGCGTGCGTGCACGCCATGCTGAAGAACGGGCGGAGAGGGAAGCGCCGGGTGCATGTAATCGCGCGCATCGGGCAAGCCGGACAACCAGCTGGTGGATCGGTAGAGAGGCGATGGGCCGTTCCCGTCGCCGAAACAGCACCAGCCATCGGCCACCACTTCGGACCTTCGTTCTGCTTCCCCCTCTTGATATGTTGCTTCTTATCCCACCGTAGTTGCATTGTTGTGTGTTTTGTCATGCATATGCATCCAGTGATAGTGGTCGTCGATGGCTGGACAAACTCCTTCGTCCCTGGCGTTACGGAACCGGGCTTGGCATTGTTGCCATTCTGGGTGACAAACTGTTAACTATATATCTGAGAGCCGACGCAGCGATTCACTCTGACAGTCATCTACATAGTCTATCCATGGAATCAGTCCCCACCCCCTTGCCAGCCGCATTACATAGAATACACGTCGCACATAAAACCCCCGCATCGGTCGAGTCTCTCGAACCAGCACACTCACAGAAAGGGCAAGCGCAAAAAAAAGAAAAAAGAAAAAAGAAAATTGGAAATTCGTCGTCATGCAATTGCCAAACATCTCCCCTTCCCTCTCTCCAGAACGGAACGACGCTGGACTGGACCGCGCCTACACCTCTCCCTCTGCCGTGTCCCAAGTGCCGCCCCGCATGCGCGGCGTCTCGTAGATGTTCGCGTAGTTGATGCGCTTCCCCGCGAGCTCGCCCTCGGCACCGAGGCCTCCCTCGAGCGGCGGGCGCCACGCCGGCGATGCGGCGCCCCAAAAGTCCTTGCAGTTCCTGACGATGCCGGCCGAAAACGGGTTCTTCTCTCTCCTGGTGTGCTGTCCGCCGCCTGCGGTCTGCCAGAACACGTCCACGCCCAGCAGCTTCTTGGCCTTCCGCCACCAGCCCTCATCCGTCCGGCTGCTCGCGATCGAGGCCGCCGGCTCCGGGCCGCGCGCGGAGGGGTCGAGCGCTGCGCCCGCGGTCGAGGTCGACCCGGCCGCAATCGCGGTTGTAAGCGCGGTCGTGATCTTGTCGCGTTCGCCGTGGGGGTGGTGGCCGTGGTGCTTGGAGGCCGTCATGCTCTCGTAGGTGGTCTGGGCTTTGGCAATCTGGATGAACTGTACGCAGAGGAGCATGGTCACCCACGTCGCCTGCAGGGCAGCCCAGAAGCCGATGTAGAAGGTGAAGGGATCCTGCCAGAGCGGTGCGCAGAGCATTTCGGAGAAGACCGCGCACGTGGGCGGAGTGGCGAGCGGAGGGAGCAGCTGGGCGTGGAGGAGGACCAGTCGCACGAGAAGAAAGATGCCGAGCTCCAGGGTGAGGATGTAGAGGAAGAACTGGCGATGGTTGGCAATGCCGATGCAGTTGAAGACCCAGGGGCAGTGGCTGCGGGCTGTCAGCAACGGGGCAACGAAGGGCGGCGCGGGGACCCCCACTGATCGTGTTTGGCGACGCAACGGCTGCAGCGCTTGCAATGCTTACTTCTAAGCGGTGTGCGCAACATGCACCGGATGCAGAAGTTCTGCTCGTCGTACTTCCACAGGCTCAGCAGCTCGTCAACGACCAGCTTCTGCTCGTTGAGGCCCGACGGCTTGGCCACGAATCCCGGGTCGTAGATCATACAGATGGCATGGAAATAGAGACAGCCCCCGAAGAAGACCAAGAAGAGGAGGTTGCTGAACGGCGCGCTCCAGAACGTATCTGTTCGGCAGCAATCCCACTGTTAGGGCTCTTGTACTGGCTCGCCACGAGGATAAAGAGACGGACACACTTGGTAATATAGCCCACAGCCAACGGATCCCCACCCAGAACGCCGTGCCGGCAAATATCCCGGCCAGATAGGGAGTCCGGTGTATCGCCTTCTGTCCCGGCGGCGCCCACTGCAGCGCGCGCATGGCCACCCAGTGCATCCCGCCGGCCACCAGGAGCATTGACGGGATCGCCACGAACCACTCGAAGTAGACCCAACACTGCACGACGGCAAACACCTGCAAGAACGGCCACAGAAAGAAAAACCTCTTCAGCCCGGCCTCGCGGTCCTGCACGTGGACGCCAAACAGCGTGTTGGGCTTGTGCAGCGGGTGGCCGTTGCGGTCGAAGCCACACTCGTCGAGCGCATCCCACCACGCCTTCTCGGTCTTGAGCTCCGCCGCCACCACGCTCGGCGTCTTCCCCTCGTCGTTCGGCACGAACCGGTCCACGCCATACTCCAGCAGCTTCTCGATGCATGCGTAGTTTCCCCGCACCAGCGCCCAATGCAGCACCGTGAAGCCCCGCTCGTCGACCGCACGGATGTCCGCGCCCCACCGCAGGAACACATCCACACACGCCGGATAGCCCTTGTAGGCGGCCCACATCAGACTGGTGTGGCCCTGCGGGTCCCGCGAGTCCACGGGAATCCCCTGGTGCAGCAGCAGCACCAGCAGCAGGACGTTCCCGTCGAAGGTGGCCAGGTGCAGCAAGTTGTAGCCGGAGTCGTCGACCATCGACGCATCGGCGCCGCGCGACAGGAGCAGGTGCACGATATAGTAATGTCCACGCTGGGCCGCCCACATCGCCGGGGTGGCATCGCTGTCGCCGCCGTGCGCGTTCGGGTCCGCGCCCTCGTCGAGCAGCAGCTTGACGGCCGCGTAGCGGTTGTTGATCGCCGCCCACTGTCCACACGTCAGCAACACATCCCGCCCCGACACATCATCCCCACACAGCGAACAAAGGGTGCCACACATGCAGCGGCGTGATCCCCTGCGCATCCCTAAAGTCCGCCGAAACGCCCGAGTCCAACAGCTCGCGCAATCCGATCTCGTCACCGTGCATCGCCAGCTTCATAACATCGTCCTTCAGCGCCAGCTCGGGCGGGGGGCCAGCCGCGATCATGTCCCGAAGCTCGACTTGCTCGATATCGACCGAAGCTGGTGCCGCGCTCGACTTCTGCGAGACGAACATCGGAGGAGGCTTCGAAGACGTCCCCGGGTTAGGTTCCATCGTTTGTGGGTCGGACGAAACTTTTCCGTTTGTAAAGAAAAGAAAATACAGACGAATCCGTGGGTGCGTGTAGGGGTGCAGTGCCTTTCCTTTCTTCGAGTTCTCTCGGTTGTAAAGAAGGTCCGAACGTGGGCTGTTCGAAAACCACGGCGGACAGCTTTTGGGAGGTTGTATTGTTGAGCTACATAGATAGCCAAGAATGTAGGGCATCTATCTCACACTACTTACGCGCTAGACCCTCGCCATCGCCACCGCCATCGTCACCGCCACACCAGCCGAATCTCAACATCAGCCCGCAGCACTTGTATCGCGCGGCTAAGTTAGAAAATACATACACGTGCGGGTAGACGACGCGTATTTGAGAGAGACGCGGTTGGCAACAGCCGTTCCGCGTACCCTAGCTTGGGCCACTTTGCATCTTGGCCAGAGGTGGACATTCCTCCTACATTGAACCCGGTTCTCCAAGCCACCTTTCCCATATATATCTATCAACAGACACGATATCAAGTTGAGTCGCAAGTGGGTGACATCCCTTTGTTTCCTGGTGCCTTTGGGACAATTATGATAGCTGCAATTGCTCTAATCGAGGCTCGCTACCCCGAATGGGTTGGGAATAGAGTGCAGCGGGGCTCGAGGTGTTCACCGAGAAGTCTGCTCATACGTGGCTTAATAGAAGAGACAGTCATGATGCATCACCCGAAATTTCTCAACATCAGTCAAATCTCGGACATCGTCGATCTTCACACACATCCAGCCAGCATCCAGAGCAGGATGGTGGTCTTTATTACAATGTGCCCCTAATGTAGCAAAGGTAGATGCTCCTGGTCCACATACGGTTTACTCGCTACTCTCCTTCTTGGCCGCCTTCTTCTTCTTCTTCTTGTCCGCCTTGAGGGGGAGGTCGAGGAGCTTGAGGATCTCCTCATCTTCGATCCTGTGCTCGCTTTTCACCTTCTCCAGGTCGATCGGCGGCGGAGCTGCGATCTTGGTGATTCCAGACTTGAGGATGGCTATGCGAAGAGAGGGTCAGCGGATGGGATGCGGATCAAACTCATTTCGACGCGGAACCTACCAGCGGTGACGTAGATCCTGCTGACCAGTGCGCCATCCTTGTCTCCCAGAACCTCGTACTGCCGGAGAATGTTACTCCTCTGGCACTCAATGACACCCGTCTTGGCGGTCCTCTCGTCCGAGAGCTGTCTCAGGCCGAAGGGGAAAGTGCCGAACTTCTTCTGGATCTCGTTGTAGGTCTTCCTAGCCGACTCGCGCTTGAGCGAAGTCTTGGTATCGGTCTTCTTGAAGAGAGTCGCGCGCTTTCCGGCAATCTCCTTGACTTTCCCGGAGCCCTTCGACAGCCAGATCTCGACACCCCAAACGTCACCGACCTCGGGCACGCCCTCGGACTTGGCCATGTTCTCACCGGGCGCCAACACGAGCTTCTTCTTTCCCTCGACCTCGTTGCGCTCGATCTGGAACGAAGTAGTCGACTCGACAACTCTGCAACCGTACACATCGGCGATCTTCTGGATGGTCTGGGTGATTGCATACGAAGTGGGAGGCTTGTACGGCTTCTCCTCGGTGTTGGACGGGTGCACTTCGGCGGGGAGCATCAACCGCAGGAGAGCCTCGGTAGCGTAGTGCGTGGCCACAATGAGGTCGCTCTGCTCAGCAGTGGGGGTTCCGACGACGATAGTGTCGGACACGATTCCGGGGAAGCCGTCAATGTGGGCACCAAGCCTGCGTGACGGGTCATCAGCAAAAGCGCACCGAGGCCAGCAATATGTTCCGCGTGGGTACTGACTGGATCTTGAGAACATCGCCCTCCTTCACGGCGACGGCCGCCTCAGCAGCATCGCTGGCGATGGGGGTGTAGGGAGTAAGCATCTCGTTGGGCGATATGGTGGTGGGGAATGCAATTCCTACAACACCAGCCGCATTAAAACAGTTTCATTCACCCCTACCATCCACACCGCTGCTCAACACTCGAGAGGCACGGTAGCCCATTGTAGCTGGGGCGGATACGATCCGAACCTTTCAAGATCTTCTTTCCCTTGAAGATCTTTGCGGTCTCGGCCTCCAACAACTCATCGCCTTTCTGGCACAAGCTCAAGATGGTAGCGCCAGACACGGCAGCCTTGGTGACCTCCGCGAGAACTCTCAGTGCGATAGCAGCGGCGCAGTTATACTTGGTGAGGGTGTCGGGGTTGTTGAGGGAGTAGTCTTTCCCGACAGAGAATATGTCAGCCTGCAGTTTGGATGACGGGGTCTCCAGCCACAGCAGCTACCCCGCAGCAGCAGGACAATGGAAGAGTCACATACCAATTTCCTGGGTTTTCTTGGATTTCTCTTCGGTGTCGGACATGATGAAGCACTGTCTGCAAGACGGGTGATGGGCAATGTGTGGTTAGGGCGAGGAGTGGAGTATTGATGTGGGTTTGGCACAGAAGAGAGTTTTCTCCACTAAGGATGGAAGCGGGGTGTCGTGCAAAGCGCCAAGAGACCTTCTTTTTTTGGGGAGGGGAGGGGAGGGGAGAGGTAAGAAGTATGTAGGCTTTTTATTCCCCTCTCCGAATAACTGTCTGCACATGTTAGTGCGCCCCTCCTCCATGCGTGGCGGTGTTCCCGCGTATTGCCCTACTGTTCTACATACATACCTCGTACATAGACACCCCATGAGTCTATGCGACGTCATTCGGAGTCTGACGGCTATCAGTGTGTGCACGTGGGTCGGTTTTGCGTGAGTGACGTCTTGGACACAGGGCACGGCCCGGGCAACGCTTCGTCCGCAAGGTTAGCCTCAAGCGAGAACAAAGTAAGCGACTTGCGCTGGGTCTTGAACCCAGCGGGAGACGGTTCCCGGTATCGCCCATTGCTCCCCGCGCCCGGTTTGGTCTCGACGCCCGTTCACAAGCATGTTTTTTCGGTTGTCCCACGTTCGCCGTCAGTCACGGATCAAGGCTCGTTTCCCGGCGCCTCTCACTCGGTTGTCCCGACTCTCTGCACTAGTCCAGCCACGACCACGGCCACAAGAACCATAGCCGCTGCCACTGGTCGGCTCCGGCCACGCATGCCCCGCAGTAATCCCCGCATCATCCAACCTCCCCAGAGCTGCCACATCGGCCGGCATTTCTCTTCTACGACCGCGACAACAATGGCTGCCATCACCGACCCGAATACGCTGTCTAACCACCATTCCGTGGTCACCAGGCACACCACGATTGATGTCGCTTTGGACTTCAAGACGTCGTCGGTGTCTGGCGATGCGGCCCTCATGCTCACGGTATTGCGGGATGGTGTTGAAGAGGTGGTGCTGGATACCAGCTACCTCGACGTCAAGCGGGTGGCGGTTGGCGGTAGGGAGACGACCTGGAAACTCGACGGCCGAAAGGAGCCGTACGGAAGTGCTCTCAGGATAGCTTTGGCGGACAAGCCGAATATTGGCGACTCGATAGATGTCACGGTGCGTATGCCGATGGGATTGATTCTCGCTTACCGGGCCGCTGATGGCCACAGATCTCGTACCAAACCACCGAGAAATGCACCGCGCTTCAGTGGATGACTCCTGACCAAACCTCCAACAAGAAGCATCCCTACATGTGTGCGGCTCCCAATGTTCTCGAACGATGCGGTCGATCATCACACATTTACTTACCCCAGGGTGCGAACGACAGTCTCGCAATGCCAGGCGATCCACGCACGTTCGCTCTACCCGTGTCAAGACACTCCCGCCGTCAAGTCGCCCTTCACGATCTCGATCCGGTCGCCCCTGCCGGTGGTTGCGTCTGGTCTCTCCACCGGATTCAAGAAGTTCCAGAGTGGGACACCGGGCACTCTGGTCTACACCTTCCAACAGGACATTCCGATCCCATCGTACCTCTTTGCCGTCGCCTCGGGGGACATTGCGTCCGCGTCGATCGGCCCTCGCTCGATCGTCCATACAGGACCGGAGGAGCTCCTCAAGTGCAAAACCGAGCTCGAGGAGGATACCGAGAAGTTCATCCAGATCGCTGAGAAACTGGTGCACCCTTATTCATGGACGACGTACAGTGTTCTGGTCCTGCCGCCGTCGTTCCCATACGGCGGAATGGAGAATCCGAACATCACATTTGCCACCCCAACGATCATCAGCGGCGATAAATCGAATGTCGACGTTATTGCCCACGAATTGGCGCATAGCTGGAGTGGTAATCTGGTGTCGAATGGATCCTGGGAGCACTTTTGGTAAGCTTCCGGTTGGAGTGGGGTTGACGGCGTGCATGCTGATACTCATGTGTGTAGGCTCAATGAGGTAAGCGAGATTTGCCCTCCAGATTTCTAGATACATATGTACAATGCTGACGTCGGCAGGGTTGGACTGTCTACATAGGTAAGCGATGTCGATTCCATTTGCTGGGCTGGCGTTGATTCTCGGGACGCCAGAACGAAGGATACTGGCAACCCTCCACGGTCCACAGTATTTCGACTTTTCGTCCATCATCGGGTGGAAGGCTTTCGAGGAGAGCGTCAAATTGTTCGGAGCCGACCACGAGTTTACCAAGCTGGTCGTCGATCTGAAGGACAAAGATCCGGACGACGCGTTCTCCAGTATTCCGTACGAGAAGGGATTCAACTTCCTGTACTACTTGGATCGTCTGGTGGGACGGGAGAAGTGGGACAAGTTCATACGTCACGTGAGTGAGGAGGCTTCCAGGGTACCAGATCGCCGACTGATGGGGAGTGAATACAGTATTTCAAGAAGTTCCACAACACGTCTCTGACTTCATTCGACTTCAAGGATACCCTGCTGGAGTTTTTCTCTCCTGATGCCGAGGCTGCGGCTGCGCTGAAGTCTGTTGACTGGGACGAGAAATTCTATGCCCCTGGCCTTTCCCCTAAGCCAGACTTCGATACGACACTCGTGGACGTGTGCTACCTCCTTGCGGAGTGCTGGCAGTCCGCAGAGACTACCCTATTCGAGCCCAAGCCGTCCGACATCGCAGACTGGAGTTCCGGACAGCTGGTTGTCTTCCTGGAAGCGATCACCGACTTCGAGAACCCACTCACGCCGGCGGCGGTCGGGAAGATGAAGGATTCTTACAAGTTCCTAGACTCGGAGAATGCTGAGATTCTGAGCAGATTCTTGATTGTTGCGTTGAAAGCGAAGGATGAGAAGCTGTACGCTCGCACGGCGGAGGCGCTGGGACAATGGGGCAGAATGAAGTTCGTTCGGCCGCTGTTCAGGCTGCTCGATGGCTGTGACCGGGAGCTGGCGGTGGCGACGTTCAAGAAGAACGAGAACTTCTATCATCCGATCTGCAGGTATGTTTTACGTATCCACTGCGCCGAATAATATTGACTGCGGCGTAGGGAGGCTGTTCGCAAAGACTTGAAATTGTGATCCGGTTGTGAAGCGGGGCATTGACTACAGCGCGGAAAATACTCGTGATTCGCTTGAATGGCTATTTTTTTTTGTCCATCTACTGCTAGGACCGTGCTGTTGCGTGATGATGCTTCCCATGAAGTTGGGCGGCTTGGTTGCGTGTGGACCCGCTGCACCATTGCTCTAATCTGGTGCGCTTCGCTTAGTTAGCCAGGGCTGCGGCTCGGTTGTGTCAAATCGCCAAACGCGAAACCTTCCACGCAGCCACTTCCCAATCAACAAATCCCCACTAAGCATTCAACCTCGACGTATCTCCACCCCAATTGGCCATCTACACGTGCCCGCTGCCATTGCCTTTTGATCCCTAAATCCGCTCTTCACGCGAGCGCGCGTCCTCAATCTCTCTAGAGTCTGCGTGACGGCATGATGGACGCCCCCACCGAACATACCGCCTTGGAGGCTGAGTACCCCATTGACGAGACTCCGGGCGACGACGGCATGGACGGTCTCGAGACCACCGAAATGATTGCCCTGGAGCTGGAGGTGGGGCTTGCTGAGGGAGCCAAGGGTGTTGAGAACGGCGACGCGTCCCAGTCCCAGGCCCTGACGCTGGCAGCCGCCGATATGGGGCAGCAGGAAAGCACCGAGCTGGTCGAAAAGGACAAGAAGGCGACTTATATCGAGTGAGTTGTTTGTCTTTTTTTTCTTTTGCTGCCATTGAGCTTTTGGTGTGCAATCGGTGGGCGTGGTGTTCGTATGTGCGCCTAGCTTCCCGTGGACTGTATTTTATCCCCTTGTTTGGTTGGACCACCCCACGCCGGTACGAGCTCCACGACTTTACCACGCACCCAACTTCACCCTTACCAAAGCACCTAACATGTCCCTCAAAACCAAAAACATGACTGACATCTGCAGCTACCTGAGGTCTCCCGTGATCCACATCGTGGTCGGACACTCGCCGAACGAAACCAAACTCGCTGCTCACCTTGCTCTGTTGCAAAAGTCGCCATGGTTCGCCGACGCCTGCTCCGAATATAGCCACGCTACGCCGGACGACGAGCGTATCGTGAAGCTCCTCGACGAGGACCTTGGCGCTGTCGGCTCGTTCCTCGAATATCTCTATGTTGGCGAGTATAATCCCCGTCTGCTTCCGGGACCCTCCGGCAAACCCGAAGACAAGATCCTCGAAGCCACCGACGAGAACGAACTCGACGAGGCCGGCGACAACCTTCTCAAACACGCCAAGGTGTATACCCTCGCCGAGAAATTGCAGCTCCCAGAGCTCAAACACCTCGCGCACTCGAAGATCCATCGCATCAACTCCACCGCCAGGGGTGAGCTGCGCTACGCCAAGTTCGTCTACGAAAACACCACCAAAGACGACAAGACAATCCGTCAGCCTATTGCTAGCTTCTGGGCGCACCGCAGTGAGTTCAATGCATCCGCCATAGCGCACATTCCGACTGACGTTTGACAGGTCACGTTCTCCGCCACGAGGCCGAAGAGGAGTTCAAGTCTATGGTCCTCGAGTTCCCCCACTTTGCGTATGACATTCTCTCGATCGTCCTCGATCAGAAGGAGAAGGGGAAGGAAAAGGAGAAGGATCACCAGCCGAAGATGAAGCCCACTCCCGGCGGCCCCGCGGACGATGGTGATGGCCCTGCCACTGCTACCAAGACCCCCAGGCTTGGCCGCAAGAGGCCCAGGACGAGCATGGGATAGGACGGGCAGTCTCGTGCGAATCCGGAAAACGCTGGCATTGGCTGTCAATCGGCGTGCTTCTTCGCCTATAGCGAATAATAACCTTCCTTCTTTCTTCTTGTTTCCTTCATTTTCGGTAGGCGGAGTCGGGTTCGAGTGATTGGCGTCGTGGTACTGCATTCAGTGATAGCATTGGCGGATCTAGTTGATTCTTTCCCTTTCAAGTTTGTCCGGCTATTTGTTTTGTGTTAATTTTTTTTTCTCTCTCATACTTCAAGCTTGAGATCTAGACGTCGCCAAGTGGGGGAGGGGGTGGACTGCAAGGAGGACTTGATATCAAGGTCGCTCGGTCGACCGACGACCGATCGGTCAGTCCGAGTGCGACGCTGTATCTTCGTAATACTAGCCATAAACACCTCTCCCGCCATGCCGGGAAGACTCCGATCTGCTAGGCGGATAGCAAAATTTTGGTTCCTCCAAGGGCATCCGCACTCGGACATCTGCGCTGCGAGATACATCCTGGCGTCCTTCCACTGCCATTGCCCTCTGGAGGGGTGTATGTGCACAGAGTGCAGAATGCCGCTCCCGCCCCCTCCAGCGCACTCACTTCATAGATCCTGCCATCTATCCACCTCCTGATGGCTAGTGCCCGGATAGGAACAATCTACATACGCCCACCCTTCCGTGAGTGACATGGCATGTCTTGGAACCAGGAGAGCTAAAAAAAAAAAGCCGAGCTGAGTCGAGCCGAAACCCGTGCATGTCAGAACTCTAGATACTGGGAGACAGCACCTTCCGCAAACGGGCAAGTTCGGACAGCGGGGTGGTGGGTGGATGCCAGTACAATATAAGCACATATAGTCTACATAAGAGAATCCATATAAGCGAATTCTATTCCAAATATCTACCTCATAGAATTCTCTCGGACCGGACATTTTAAAGAGGGAATTCTCTTTAAAAAAAAAGTATGTTATAGTTACTTGTGGGGTTCTCTTGGGCGGGGGTTATTCATAGGGGAATTTTGATCCAGCAGGCGGAGTCTGTTCGTCAGACCTGCATGTGCCATTCGCCAATCGCCCTTCATCCATTCACCAATCGCCCTTCATCCATTCACCAATCGCCCTTCATCCATTCACCAATCGCCCTCCATACATAGTCAATGGTCTTTCATCTTGCCCTTTGAAGAAAGCCAGAGTTCCAAACAAAAGAGGCCACGGCAGAACTGGAACGATAGCCAAAGAAAGGAGACATGTGACTATGCAGCGATATAGGGGAGCTCCATGGCGCAAGACCCAAGCTGTTTCAGCCAAGGGTGGTGGGAAGGAAAACACCCAGGAAAGGAGATCTATTTTGCAATCAAAAACTTGTGAAGTTCTTTGCCCGAGATTTGTGCAAGGACACCAGATATCACTCGATGGCAAGCTGTCCCATTCCGTAGAAGAGGGCCTTATTCATACAGAAGAGAATTTTCCCCGGTCCCGGCGCTCTCTCACTAGAGCGTCTGTATGTGTGTATCTGCGTGGCTAGAGCGACGGAGCTCATGACCGATGCGCTGCGAGGCGGCAGCTCCCGGAACCGCGGGTGCGAACGGTCTGGATTCCAGGGGACGGCTTCGGGATGCCGAGAGAGGCTAAGGGAGGGAGACACGATGGCTGGATGTACGTGGAAGCACGGTAAGTCGACAGCCGAGCGGACGAGCGGACGAACGGACGGAAGTCAAAAGGCATCAACTTTTTTCGACTCGACACTGCGTGGTGTGGGTAAGCAGTGAGCGACGACGGGGGGGGCAATGGACGCGTTTGCTTTTTTCATTTTTTTTTTCCGTCAGCGACGGGGAGAAGGAAAAGTGAGCTCTGCGAGGTGACGTCGCTGCGGGCGCGACGGACTGCAGGTGGCAGGGAGGCTAGTGCGGTACTGGACAAACTGACTTGTCGTTCGTGTAAATGGCCTTACGTAAGCGCCCAGTGCGGGGATATCATGTCTGGCATTTGGCCACGTTAACTTCTGCGTCCGACGGCCGGGTGGAGGTTGCGGTCCAATCAGCGCCGCGGACACAACATCCGTCCCCGCGGCTTCGGTGTTCGACTGTCACCTGTCGAAGCCTTTGCCGCCCGCTGCAGCTAGAGAGCGGGAGCGCTCGCCGCAGACCCGAGCTGCATCCAACTATCGCTGAACGAACCTATCTACTCCGATTCTGCTGCTCAGGCAACTCTGACGAGACGCATTCGCATTCAACAACCATACGCTCCGCATCGTCAGCACAACGTCGCATCGTCACCAGCACCGTCGTCATCCGTTGTGACTCCGCTCCTCCGCCTCACATCGTTTCGTCGCACAAGGCCAGCCCGCCTTTCCGCAGCCCTGACACGGCGATCAATTCTCCAGCCATCCAGGTTGGCCAGCCAGTTGCGGTTTATCCGATTTATGGGCGCCTCATCTCCAAAAAATCCCGTCCGTAATATCTTCCCACGTAACGATCTGCATATCTACATAGCGGACGGCCGTCCGCCAAAAAAAAACAAGCAAAAAAAACAAAAACAACTATATAGAGAGTAGAAATAGAACCAGGGAAAATCCAATGAGGAAATATTCAATCACCCTCCCACACGGTCTTAATTGCCGTCTCATCGCCACGCGCACCCACACACACACTCTTCCGCTTTCTCATCGCATCTGCTTCCGCTGCAGGGCCGGAAAAGAGCGAGGCAAGCAAGGGCGGCGCAATTCACATAGCAAGCCCTCCCTCTTGCACATTGCTATCGCCGTCTGCGCTCTGCTGGGGATTCTTCCTGGAGGACGTCGCCACCAAGCAGACCTTCTCCCTTCATCCGTTCCGACCGTCCGTCCACCTGAACATCTCCCCGCTCCTTGCCGGCTGCCTCCTTTTCTTCGCACGGGTGGACCGCGCACGGTATGTAGGTTGGGCACCCAACGCAAGACCGAGAGGAAGAAGAAAGACACGAAACACCGTCCGCACCGAGCTCCGACATCACGTGTCGACCGACTGGGTTGTGTGTTACACAGCTAGTTATCGAAAAGCGGGAGAGCGAGCCAACTCCGAGACAACCACTACCATCACATCTCACACCCACCACCACCACCACCACCACCACCACCACCACCACCACCGCCGCCGCCACCACATTTCACACCCCGCCCCCAGGAGAAAAAAAGCCCCCAAGCAGCAAAGCAAGTGGCTTGACTCTTCGATCCAGCTAGATCCTCGCTCAACCCTGCCGGCTCTCTCCTCTTGTCGAAAGATATCTGGCGCGATATCGAATATTCCTGCCAAAAAGAAAACTCCCGACCGCCGCCTCTCCTCTCCCCCCCGTGTAGGTCCCGGAACGTCGACTCCTCCTTCCGCCGTGCCTTCTTCCCGCCCGGCCCGGCAGAGCGGAGCGAAAGAAAGAATCAGCAAGCATTGCTCGCTGTGCTCCTTCCCCAAAATCCAATCCTACCCCTAACCCCTCTCCCAGAAAATACGCCCACCATTCAGTCTTCGCACCCGCAGCAGGAGCTAGAGCGGCCTGGCAGAAGAAGAGGAAGCACCAGTAGTAACAGCAGTTGCAGTCCAGAGCCCGACGGACGATGCAAGGATAGTGCCCACAACCACCTCATCCAGCCCTCGCCGAACCGAAGACGCCGAAGACGCGGCCCACACTCTCCCCCTCCTTCCTCGCAGTCTCTCTCGCTCTTGTCTCCTCTCCCTCACCCGCTCCTGCCCCCGCCTCCCTCGTCGCTCCCTTGTATCCTTCAAGGGACTTCCCTAGCAACCACGCATTCGGAGCATCGTCACAAACGGCGGCGTACTGCTGATACACCGCCCCCGCCCCCCTATCCTTCAGGCCGCCGAGGCCAGATGTCCGCCGGGTCCGCTTCGTCGGTCGGTTCCAGCGCCCCATCGCAGCCACAGCCACAGCCACAGCCACAGCCACAGCCACAGCCACAGCCGCAGCAGCAGCAGCAGGCTTATCCGCAATCACAGGTCTCCTCCCCGCCCCTGCCGTCGCCAAGGAACAGTCGGATCCTGAGTGGCCATCAGTTCTCGTCCGCTTCGTCGCCGGCTTCCTCCAACGCTACTCCGATACCCGTTCTCGTGGGCGGATCGGTCGGCGCGGCGGCATCCCTCGTGGGCCAACTGCTGAGCACCGCCGGGACGGGAGGGGCGACGCCGTACGGCATGATCGTGTCGGCAGGGACCGCGGCGGCGGTGCCTGCGCCGCTGGAGAGCCCGACCGAGGACGTCGGCCCGTCCAATGCCGAGGTGGGCAGCATCCAGGTCGTCGGCGAGGAACAACCGGAGGGCCCTTCGCAGCCACCGCCCGAGCTACACCGGCTGGACAGCGCCTGCTCGATGCCTCTGGCCGACAAGCCTCTGGCCGTGGATGCCACCATCCCGATGCAGCCGCTCGAGATAAAAATCCCGGACGTTGCCGGATACACCGATCTGACGCCCGTGTACTCGCTCAATCACATTCACGTATATCGCGCCAAGTCTTGCATCTCCGGGAAAGCGGTCATGCTGAAGCTGTGCACGGTCAACCATCTGGACACGCTCGCGCGCCTCCGGCTGGAGTGGAAAATGCTCTCAGATACCCCCACCCCGGGCTCCAAAGTAACCTTTGCTAACGCGACAGCGACGACGCCCACGTCCGAACACTACAGTACCGGCTCCGCCACCAGCTCCTTCTCGGCCGCCAAGTTAGCCAGCATGCCAAACGTGGTGCGGCCCTACGCGTGGGACTACTTGCAGGACGGCGGGCTCACCCTGATATACTCGGACGAACCCACAAACATGACCGTGAGGGAAGCTTTTCTGCCCGACCGAGACGGCAAGCCGCACATCCTGGGCACATCCCCAGCCCTTTCTCCCGGCGGCGGTCCCGCAACGCCGGCACCGCCAGCCCCGAAGCCTCGCACGCAGTCGGACCTGATCAAGATCCTAACCGTCTTCTCATCGGTCGTCGGGGTGCTGGATTGTGCGCACAAGGCCGGCGTCACTCACAACAACATCAACACCTTCTCCGTCTTGGTCGCGCGAGCGTCCAACAGCACTGGAATCCAGGGGAAGCTCGGAGGATGGCATCTGGCGTCGAGGCTGGAGCGTCTGGAGTTGGGTAGGAGCGCCGGCGGCGCGATGCTGAAGGGCGAAAATCCTGCGCCACTGCAGTACATCGCACCGGAGTGCACCGGGAGGATGAACAGATCGGTGGACTACCGAGCGGACTTTTATTCTCTCGGTGTTGCGCTCTATGAACTCGTCGTAGGATTCTTGGTAGATCTCCCCCTTGGGCGCATGCTTATTTTCCCGTCCGAGATCAGTGGTGCTAACTTTGGGGTGGGTGTTGCAGCCGTTCCGATCTGCTGAGCCACTAGGTACGTCATCACTGATCCCTGGCCACCCCATCGTTACGTTCTTGATTCACCCCCATCCCCCACAAAACGCAAACCCAAAGACAAGGCTGACGATGGACCCGTTACTCTGAGAAAAAAAAAAGAACTGATTCATATGCACATTGCGCAACTCCCAAGACCCCCATCCGAAGTGAATGCTTCGATCCCGACCGCTATCTCGGACGTCGTGATGAAGCTTTTGCAGAAGAACGCCGAAGACCGATATCAGACGGCGTCGGGCCTCAAGGCGGATCTGGATCTCATCTGTCAGTTGCTCTCCGAAGGGAAATCGCTGAAGGGAGTCGATATCGGCCAGCTGGACACGACGTCGCAGTTCGTGATCACGGAGAAGCTTTACGGGCGGGAAGAGGCGGTTGCGGAGCTCCACTCGGCATACAAAGACTGCGTGAGACATGGGGGATGTGTTCTGGTGACGGTGCAAGGTGGTTCCGGCGTCGGAAAGAGCAGACTGGTGAACGAGATCCAGCGGCCGGTGGTGGAGAACAAAGGGTTCGTTTGTGGCTGGCGTTTCCCCCGCTTGCCGTGATATGGGGAACTGAGAGGGGTTTTTTTTTCCGTGGGGACAGATTCTTCACGACATCGAAGTTCGATCAGTACAAGCGAGATTTCAGTTTCTTCACCTTGATCCAGACACTGCAGGACTTGATACGGCAGGTACTATCGGAACCACCGCAGAGTCTTGCACGATGGCGAACGGAAACGATCCGAGCATTCGATGGCGACGCGGCGGTGCTCATCGAGGTGATACCCGAGCTCAAGCTGCTTCTCGGACCGGATTTCAAGGTTGAGCCGCTGGCGAGCCTCGGGCCGGTCGAGCGCGAGAGCCGGTTTCGGGATGCTTTTGGGAGGCTGCTGGCCATCTGTAAGCTAGGGGTTCTCGTGCATCCGATACTGGTTTGAGGGCATACTAACGGCTTGGTGTGCGTGTGTGTGTGGGCTATAGTTGGCCGCAAGGGCGTGGTTATGTTCCTGGACGATTTGCAGTGGTGCTCGCACAGCGAATTTATGCTGATCGCCAACATCGCCGAGGAGGCGAACAGGAAGATGCGGGAGTGGGATGGGTTAACTGTGGATACTCCGACGGGCGACTCCAGCGCGGCCGAAGGGCCCCCTCGCAACGGCATGACACAGAGTAATGGCCCATGGGATCGGGGTTGGAAAGCCGTTCCTCTTGTTCATCTATATTCATGCCTACCACTCTCTACCTGGCAGGTATACGCGATAGTGCTAACCGTGGCGTGTGTGTTCATGTTCTAGGCATCTTCATCTTGGCTGCGTTCAGGGATTCGGAAGTAACCGAGGACCATCCGCTGCTGGGAATGCTTCAGTACATCCGCGATCTCTCGGTGAAGGTAGTCGATCTTCGACTCGAACCGCTGAGCCAGGAGTCTGTGCGTCGGATCATTGGGGACACGCTACATCGGGATCCATGCTCGAAGCGTGTGAGGGAAGACCCCGAAATGCAGACCCTAGTGGAATTGGTGTACGCGAAGACTCAGGGAAATCCGTTCTTTGTCGTCCAGCTGTTGAAGAGCCTGCACCGTGGAGGCCACATCGTGTTTGACTTCCGTGAGAATGAGTGGAGGTTCAACCTTACGAGCATTGTGGGTTCCGGTCTGTTGCGGTTATGCGTGCGCGGCACTACCTGACAGTTCATAGGAAGCGGGAGATTTGCCGCCGACGGTGGTGGATTTGCTGGTCAAGCAGATGCTGAAGCTCAGCGACGACACACGGACAGCGATGATGCTGGCGTCCTGCATCGGAACCGAACGGATATCGCTGCGCACGTTGGCTACAGCCGCGGGCAAACGGATCGAGGAGACAGCAAACGACCTCTGGGGTGCTCTGGATGCCGGTCTGATCCTGCCGACTGGAGGAAACTACAGAGTCCACCTGGCGCTGGAAGGATCGCGACCCGGGAGGCGGGAAGATGATGGCGCGGACTCTCCAGATCCGGGCGAGAATGGGCGGCAGCCCAACGGATTAGCTGGACTGCCGAATCCGGACGAGGAGGACGCTACCTACAGGTTCTTACACGACAGGGTTCGTCAGGCAGCTTACAGCCTCATCCCTCCCGGAGAGCAAGCCGGGCTTCACCGCATGGTGGGCATGCGGATGCTGGAGAGAGCGACGGAGGAGGATTTGAACGAGGGCGTAGTCTTCGAGGTCGTCAACCAGCTAAATCACTATCTGACGCCTTTGGGACCGTCGGAACGGAGAGTGCTTATGGAGCTCAATCTTAAGGCCGGAAAGAAGGCACTGCAGGCCACGGCATTCGCTACCGCACTCAGTTATTTTCTGATCGCCAAGCGAGTGCTCGGCGATGCCGAGATGGAGGACGATGCCTGCCGGTATAATCCCGTCAAGCGATTGTCGTATGGCTTCAACAACACGGTGTCCTTTGGACAGAATAACCTTCTGGCGCTGAAACCTCACTCGGATAATCGCACCTTGGACGAGCTAGGCACCGAGATCAACATCTCGCTCATGGAGGCGTACTTTGCCGATGTAAAATACGCCGAGTCCATTAAACTGGCCGAAGAGATCCTACCGACATGCAGCCAGAGGAAGGACAAGGTTCGGTGCCTCATCAACAAGATGAACTGTTTGCTCATTCAGGGCAAACTGAATGAGGCCATCGAAGCCGGATTGACTGGCCTTGGTATTCTTTCCTGGGAGGTTCCGCTGGAAGATGAGGAGGCCTGCAAGCACGCGCAGATGATGAAGCCACGGATCTTGCTGGATGTCAAGGAGATCAGGGCGATCGCGAAGATGCACGAGATGAAGGACGAGACCCTACTCCTGCTCCAGGAGATCATTTCGACATTACTGCTGCCGATCAATATGAGTCGTCCTTCGCTCCTGCCTGCGGTCTGCTTCACCAGTGTGGCCATGACGCTGGAATTCGGTATTTCCCTGGCAGGAGCCTACCCGGTGCTGATGACTGGTGTCATTCTGGGGTCCGAAGCCACGCACGACAATCTTGCCCGCAGTCACGCCTACGGACAGCTCGCCATCAAACTGATCGAGCACAGTCGAACGCGTCATCCGCTGTCCCCCGCGATCTATCAAGTTTATGCCGGCCACATCGGTGTATTCCACCAGCCCATGAGCGATGTTCTGCGATGCCTGCAGAAGGCTATACAGACTGGCATCTCGGTGTTTAATGTCGATTACACTACGTTTGCGATGGTCGAGCTGACGTCGTTCGGAATGCTGAGTGGAGAGAATCTCAACACGGTTCACTCCAAGATGGCAGCCGCGCGGCCCAACATCCGACGGTTCAAGCAGGAGACGGGAATGTGGTGGCTGAATCTGCCATTGCAGTTCTTGCTCAATCTCAAGGGCACCGGGAATCCGGATCCGCTGTGTTTCGAGGGCGAAGCACTCGGAAACTCGAAGGATCTGGCAAGACTCGCGGGATCCGAGAGTCTTAGCCACATCTACATGTACCACATGTACCGCTTGATCATTGCTGCCATATACGGTTACTGGGATCTTACCGCTGATTTAGCGGTTCACTGCTGCCAGCCGCTGTCGGTTGCCATGACGGGAACGTTTTATGCTGGTCTCACGGCGTTCTACTCATCCGTTGCGTTTTTAAGCCTGCATCGTAAGCTGTCGGACGAACAGCGGGGGATCTTGGATCAGAACATCATGTGCATCAAGGAGTGGAGCACGCGAGCGAAGGCTACGTGGCTGCACAAGAGTGTGCTCCTGGAGGCCGAGGTGATGCGGATATCCGACAGCACTCAACAACTGCAGATCCTGGATTGCTACGACTATGCTATTTCCCTTGCGAACAAGAGCGGGTTCATCCACGACGCCGCTCTCATCAATGAGCGCTGCGGCACCTGGTTGCACGACATCTCGAAGAAGCGCGCCACGCCGTATCTCCAGGAGTCGTATCGCTGCTACAACGCCTGGGGCGCCACGCACAAGGCTAACGAGCTAAGGAAGCAGTTCTCCGAGGAGATCATGACCCTCAGGGAAACGAGGCCCCAGGTTTTCAGGAATCCGAGCGAGAACACCATCCGGGATCCGCTCGTCACGCAGTCGCCGAAGCAGAGCCCCAGGGTATCGAGGATTGCCGTCGAGGCGAAGGATTATGGGTTCGAGTCGTATTTGGCACAGGGTTCGTTATCCTCGGCGGGGACCGGTGGCATGAGGGATATCTTCTCGGCGTCGGATCAGCACGATGATGAAGCGGCATCGCACTGCTCGTCGGTGCGGAATAACGATTCGTCCCTGGGATCGGAATTGGACTTCCGGACGGTTTTGAAGGCGAGTCTGGTCATCTCTGAGGGCATCCATCTCGAGCAGGTTATCGTGAGCCTCATGAAGAGCGTGCTGCAGACGGCGGGTGCGGATTACGGTGTTTTGATCTTGCATGAGGATGGACAGCTATTCGTCGAGACGGTTGGATTGCTCGATGAAGTGAGTATCCTTGAGCACGAACCACTACACAGTCGCCCGGATCTGGTCCCGATTTCGGTCATCAACATCGTTGCCAGCCTGGGAGAGCAGATCCTGCGCAGCGGCGACGATTCGAAGTTTGAGCTGACGTACGGGAGAGATATCTACTTTCGCGGCAAGAACCCGAAGAGCGTGCTTGCGATGCCGATCCAGAATCAGCTCAAAACCATGGGCGTGCTATACCTGGAGAACAAAGTGCTCGGGTCCGCGTTTACTCGCCAGAGGCAGGAGCTGCTGAACCTGCTGTGCACCCAAGCCGCCGTGACGATCGACAAGGCCAGACTGTACCGGCAAATGGAACTCGCGAAGAAGGCGGCCGAGGAAGCAACGGAGGAGAAGTCAACCTTCTTGGCTAATGTGAGTTTCTTTCTGCCTTCTGGTGGCGGCGGCGGTAGTGTGATATTCTGATCGCGGCGGTGTAGATGTCCCATGAGATTAGAACTCCGTTTAATGCCTTGCTATCGTGTTCGATCTTCCTGATGGATACTGCCCTTACGGACCAGCAGAAGGAGTACGTCGAGACCATCCGAAACTCGGCAGTCCTCACGCTGCAGATCATCGACGGCATCTTGGACATATCCAAGATAGAGTACGGTGCGATCGACCTGCAGAAGTCACCATTCTCGCTGCGGGATTGCGTCGAAGGAGCGTTGCTTCTTGTCGCTGAACCGGCAGCCACGAAGGACCTGGAACTGGCGTACCGGAACAAATGCTCCAACATTGAGTTTATCGTTGGTGACATCACCCGCTTCCGGCAGTGCATCATCAACCTCATCGGCAATGCGGTCAAGTTCACGCAGGCCGGGTACATCGCCGTCACTTCCGAGGCGCAGCAGCTGACCAACGACAGCCGGTGGAGGATCACAGTATCGGTCAAGGACACGGGCATTGGAATACCAGAGAGCGCATTCAGCAGGCTGTTCAGGGCATTCTCACAGGTTGATACCTCGACGAGAAGAACTTATGGCGGGACCGGTCTAGGACTCGCCATCTCGAAGAAACTGGCGCAGATGATGGGCGGCGACATCTGGTTCGAGAGCGAAGAGGGCAAAGGTACCACTTTCCACTTTGCCATCGTCGCCGAGGTCATGCAGAAGGTCTGGCACACGGATCCAAGGCTCGAGGGTCGAAAAGCGATCGTTGCGGATGCGCACAAAATCTCGTCGCATATCCTCGCGGATGAACTGGAGGTCGAGGGACTGCAGGTTACCAGAACCAGTACCTACGAATCGACACTGGATGCACTGGTCAGCAATGGGAAGGGATTCTTCGACGTGGCACTCGTGGATCTGTCGGTCGACAATTCCTACGTCATCTTTGAGAAGTTCCAAACCTTTGATCCCAGCATCAAAGTCATCCTCATGTCGCGCTTCGGTGCCACGATTCCTACGAACGTGCTCAGCAACCAGTGCGCGGTGTCTTTCGTGCGTCCTGCTCCGCGGAAGCGCTACGTCTCGGCCGTCCATGACGCACTAAATCCGCAGGCAAGGAAGCTGGAGATGAACACCAAGAAGCCGGAGCTAGAACTGCTGAAGACGCTGGTGACTAGACACCCGCTGAACATCCTGCTCGCTGAGGATAATCCCTTGAATACGAGGGTTGCGCTGCAGCATCTTAAGAGGATGGGATACTCCGCACAGCACGCGAAAGATGGTATCGAGGTGCTTGAGCTCTGCGAGGCCGCTGCGGCAAAGGCGGAGATGTTTGATGTATGTCCGACCTATGTTGTCGAACCAAGAGCGTATTGCTGATGGCTGTCTGTAGGTCATCCTGATGGACATCCAAATGCCACGTGCGGATGGCATCGAGACTTCCCTCGAGCTCGGCCGACGCTACGCCGATCACGCACGGCCCACCATAATCGCACTCACGGCCAACGCCACTGCCAGCGACCGTGAGAAGTGTCACGACGCTGGAATGCAGATGCACATCGCTAAACCCATCCTGCCCAACGACCTGGCGACCGCACTGATGAGTGTTACGCCGTTGAATCGACCCGAGCAGAATGTTAAAATTGCCACTTGATTTTTTCTTGACTTTTTTTTTGTTGTCTTTATGGGATCTCCTTTGTTTTGCAGTTGCTTGTTAGGTGGGGCGTGCCTGCATATGCGTGGGAGTTTTTTTGTCTGATTTTGACGATCTGATCTTATCTTTATCCGACTGGGCACGGTTATCGGTTATCGGTTGTCTACGATGCAACGGCCGGGATCTACATACATACATAGTGGAAATTTTGAATGAGAAGTGGTTGTGAGGAAGAATTAAATGTCAACGTGCCGGGTAAACTCGATGTTATCTACTCGTGCTGCAATGTCTGTTCCGCCACCATCCCTGGATACCCAATCTTCCTCCATTTTATTTTCTTCACCCGTCATCCCTCCCTCCCCCAACTCAACCGAACAAAAACTGAACACAAGCAATGTCCACCCCGCCTGCCCTGTCAACCTCCTCACCCGTTGCTCCCATGCCTCCGTCTACAATCCGCATCAAGCGCACCCGCGAAGACACCCCCGTGTCGGCGCTCTACGTCAACCCGACCTTGTCAGTGCCCAACATCTCATCCAAGCGTCCCAGACTCTCGACACTGGGGACTCCGACCATTCCCACTTCTACATTGTCGGGCCCATCGTACATCTTCCGACTAGCGCACACGATCCCGTTCCAGCCGTCCACCACCGCCACCTCCTCCTCGTCGGCACAAGCCAACATTCCCGCGGTAGTCGACGACGCGGAGACGGCGGCGACCAAGACGGAGGGGGCCAACGGCAAGAAACGCTCGGGAACGGAGGTCGGCGAACCGGCGGATTCGCCGCAGGCCACCGGTGACAAGCGTAGGAAGATTGCGCCGGTCCGGCGGTACCAGCTCAGTCGGAAGCGGGGCAGCAGGGCGCATCCGTACGCGGCGCAGATGGGGTCACGTGGCGCGGTTTTCGTGCGCGTCCGCGATCGGGACGGGAACGAGGACATGGCTGACGTTGTTGCTACGGCGGAGGGAGGGGGGATCCTGCTGCAGCAGGAAGAGACGAAGACCCAGGAGCGGAAGAGGCCGAGGATCCATCCCAAGGAGAAGGAGCGCTTGCGCAAACGGCGGGAGGAAAATATGGCGCAGGAAGGCGCTGGGCTGGATGACGTCATCAGCAAGGAGATGGAGAAGCTCATCCTCGAGTACCTCGATCCGGCGCACAATGAGGGGATCCGGAATCTTCCGCCCACTACTGCTACCGCCGCCGCGAAGGAGGATAGAGTCGGCGGCGGCGTCGGCGGCGGCACCTGGGCGGACGGCAAGAGCGTTAGCATGCCGGATGACGACGGCGACGGCCAAGAGGAAGGGGAAGGATACGTCTACGACGTGTACATCCGCGAGGAGATCCCCGCCGGCACCGTCGCCATGGAGATCACGGAGGACTACGGCGTCATCGTTTTCGCCGAGAGCGAGGACGAGGCTTGGTGGTACGAGGACGCTCAGGAGGAGGATGACCAGAGCGATGTCTACGGCACTGATGACGAGGACTCCAACGGTGCGTCCTCCCTCCCTCCCTCCCCTTTCCCATAGTTCCCAACCAACGCGTTGCAATCAGCGGAGGACTATCACACCAACGACTACCCGGACGAACCCGTACTCTTTGACGACGAGGACGACGACGGCGAATACGGTGTGGGTGGCGGAGTTAACGACGAGGATGGCGATGATAGTGTGGAGGGGAATGGCGACGGCGACGGCCGCAATGAGGGCAGGTGGCGTCCTTGGCGTCCGAAGAGAACCATACCCGGCGAGGAGGAGTATGATCTTGACGATTCCAGCGAGGACGAGCGCGAGCCCACGCTGAGGGAGATGGTCAGGGGAGCTTGGAGTTTGGATTAATCCAAAAAAACAATGAAAAAAATCTTGATGAGGGCAGTAGATGGGTGGGGTGTTTCTTTTCACTTGCATAGCGAGCGGGGTTGGGAATTATTCTACCATCTGACGGTGGTTTACGATTTGACTGCGGGTGATGACTGAAACTTGGCCTGAATGAGGTCTTCGCTTCTGACTGTCAAATCCGTGACTCGACAAGTGGCCACTATACAACACCTCAACCTCACCTAGCCGCGCCATGCTATATAGATACAAAGTGGGGGGTGCCGCCATCTCCCTGCCGTTCCTTCTCATTTCTTCCCCTTCCCTTTGAACAGCTTGAGCGGATCCTTCCCTTTCCCTCTCGTCGCCGCGTTCTTGCGCACTCTCCTGTTCCGCTCCCGCGCCTTTCTGATCCTGTTTTCGCTGCTCTTCCTGAGCCCGACGCCGTTGCTACCGCCGCCGGTGTCCGGGCCGGAAGCCGTCAGCGTCGCCGCGCCGTCCTTGGGCAGCAGGTATTCGGGCACGTGTCGTAGGTGGGGCTGGATCCTGGCCGCGCGCAACTCGCCGTCGTGGCGCAGGTGCTTAAGATCCTCGGGGTTCTCCTCAAAGTGGCGCTTCAGCTTCTCGCTGGTGAGCAGCTCCTGGCGCAGTTCGCGGGTGCGCGCCTCGCGGATGGCGGTGCGCGTGACGGCGCGGAGCGCGTCGTCCATGCGGTAGCGGAAGCTCTGCACCTGCTCCATGTCGAAGACGTACGGCTTCACCTCCGCGCCCTTCCTCGCCTGCTGCGCCGTGATCCGGGCCAGCAGCTTCTCGTCGCCGGCCGTCGTCGCGATCGCCGTCGGCTTGTGCTTGCCGTGCTGCGCCGCCGGCACCACAAACGACAGCGCCATCCCCGTCCTGCCCGCCCGCGCCGTCCGCCCGATCCGGTGCGTGTACGATTTTGCTGTCGTCGGCAGGTCGAAGTTGAGCACGCACGCGACGTTCTGGAAGTCGATGCCCCGAGACACGCCGTACTCCTTGTCGAGCCGCGGCTTCCGGCGCTTCTTCTTTTTCGATGCCGTGGGTTCCGCTTCCGCCTCCGCTGCTCCTTCCGGCCCTGCGTCTGCTCCTGCATCCGGCATTTCCGTGTCCGCCCGAGCGGAGTCCGTCTTCTTCCTCTTCTCGGACACCTCTTCGTCATCCTCGTCGCCGGCGATCTCGTTCTCATCCGCCGCGACGATGATGTCGTACACACCCTTGTTGAACTCCTCGACGATGTGGAGCCGGGAGTTCACGGGGAGCTCCGAGTTGAGCACGCATGATCTGATGCCGAACTGCTCGAGGAAGAGTTTGAGACGGTAACAGCGGTCGATCTCGCCCACGAATACGATGCATTTGCCCTTTATCAGTTTAAGCTTGAAGATCACGTAGATGAGCAGGAATTTCTCGTCCTCGGCACATCTAGCTCGTCGGTCAGCGATCAGGGCGATCGGGGAGTGGAGGCGACACGTACTTGACGACGTACTGGCTGATGCCTTCATCCTCAACACTCTTCTCGTCCTCGTGCAGCCGTAGTATCACCGGACTCCGACAAAACAGGGCCTTCAGCGTCTCGACCTCCTTCGTCAACGTGGCGCTCATGAGGAATGTCTGCAGTCCCTTCGGTAACGCCTTCGCGATCGCCTTCAGGTCGTCGTCGTAGCCATACGACAGCACCAGATCGGCCTCGTCGATGACCATCTGCGCCACCTTCGCGACCATTGTCTGGCCGGAGAGGTTGATGTGTAGCAGCGCCCTCGACGGCGTCGCAACGACGATGTCCGGACTCTCGGCGAGTAGCGATCGCTGCACCTGTTCCGACACGTTCTGCGCGATGTTGACGGCGCGCACCGACTTGCCGCAGAATTGCGCCAGCTTCTCGGCCATCCTGAAGACCTGCTCCGCTAGCTCCTTCGTTGGCACCAGGACGAACGCCCGCGTCGCTTTCTCATTCGGTGATTCCTGCCAGACGCAATTGCCCCTCCGCTTTAGCTACCGTATCCCCCACTCCCGCCCCGAAGGCACTCACCTCTTTCGCTTTCAAAACGTTCTGCAGTATCGGCAGGAGGTACGCCGCCGTCTTTCCCGACCCAGTCTTCGCCCTCGCTATGCTCGTCCCCATCAATCAGCACCACCCACCACGCGCCCCGCCCCCCTCCAGCTTCCAGCAGGGGGAAAAGGCATACCGAGGATATCCTTCCCCTCCAGTGCCAATGGGATCGCCTTCGCTTGCACTAACGTCGGATTCGCGAAGCCGAGCGCCGCAACGCCCTGCAGCAATCGAGCGTCAAGACCGAGGGGAGCGAAAGTCGTCTCTGTGTCCACCGCCGCCGCCGTGGTGGCACCTTCGTAACCGTGTTTCCGCTTCATGGTTTTCGTTTTCGGGCTTCGTTCTTCTTTTGGAGGGTGTTGCAGGTGCTGCCGTTTAGAAAGATTTTTTGTGTGCCGTGCCTATGCAGGCAGATTGCGTTGGTTTGGTTAGCGTGGCAGGGTAAGACGCTCGCGCTAGAGGAGCGCGACGCGCGGGAAATGCCGCGACAGGGTGTGTCACTCGCGGTTGCCTCTTGGCGAAGCTGGCTCGACGGCTTCTTTTCCGTAGCTCCCTGTAACCGCTGCTCTCGATGGGCTCTGCCGGTTGGATCCTCCCACTCCAGATATCACGCAGCCCACTCCTGGCTTTGCTGCCAGTGCTCCCCATTCCGCAATGCATGATAGTGCTCCACAGAAAACGCAACTGCCCGCCATCTGCCTCGATGAGGTATTTAAACCCCGCTCCGCTGTGCTTGCGCCTGCCAACAGGCTCCGGAGCCGCGCTGGCTGTTTGGCAGCTCCTCTCCATAGCTAGCGGAGCGGCTAGCTATGTGGGGATGTGGGGGCATGAGCGCATAGCTTGAACGGGCGGAAACAAACGGAGAGGCTGAGACAGGTCACCAACCTTGGCGGTTACGTCATGTTGTATCACTCGGGACTCGAAGTCAGGTTGGACGTTGCTGATCGTCTATTCTCCCGCCCAAGCTCGGAAAGTGACTGGATCGCATGGGCTGATGTCTGCTGCGGAGCAAGCAGTGCAGCTGTGGACTGGCTTCTGCGTTTGTCTTTCCATTTTGGCTTTTCGGTAGCATCTTGGCGGTTGAATATCTGTCCGTGCGGACAGGAAGATGGCTCCTCGCCATAGCGTTGCCGTGTCGAACGAGCGTCCGACAAAACCGAACGCACAGAGAGGTTTGGGTTTCCTTCGGCCATGCAGGTTCACGGAGGGATCGCAGGTGCGCTGGCCGGATGAGCCGTGCTGTGGGCCACGGCCTCCAGCGCGTCCCTGGCGCGACAAAGCAGGAATCCACGGTGGTAGAAGCGGCGAAGATGCGCGCGCGGATCAAAATAGTGCCGCAGTTCCCTTTCCTCACGAGACATCGCAGCCTTTTCGCCGCCAGCGCAGCGCAGCATGTCGCAGGAAGTCCATCGGCGATGATCCATGCTGTGTCTGGTTCCCCCCGCGCCCCGCCACGGCTTGGAGATGGACGGCAACTGCGGCGGGGACAGAGCCAGCAGCGATGCATTGGGCGTGAGACACACTGGTCGGAGGGCAGTAGAGTCGTGATGGGCTGGGAGTCACGGGGCCATCGGGCGGAACCGTTCCGTGAGGCCACGCCGCACTCCGTAACGGCTGCAAAAGCCGCGGAAGACAGAACCATGTGCCGCGAACTGCCAACTGTGCGATCAGGTTGTACGGGGGCGAGAAACCGCAGCCTGTCATACGGATAGCGGCATCGCAGCCAGCGGTCTCCGCGGAGGGACGTGTCGGGTAGCAACCGTCCGTCGTGTTCGGTATTTCGTTCCCGCTCGCTTGTCATTCACGGTATCGAACCGTCTCGGCCACCGTGCAACCAGTCGGGGTGCGTTGCCTTGATGCCTGCCCGCGAGCCGCTGAGCTCGTATCTGGGCGAGGCCGGGTCGTACCTGCTCCGACATTGCTGTCGCTTGCGTCAGGGGTTCGCGGCGCTCGGTCCCAAGTTGTTGCGCGTGGCGGCACTCCGATTGGAGAGGAGGTGTATATTAATGCAGCTGTGGCTCGGAAACTACAACGGTGTTATCCGCGGGCACAGCCATTGCGCCCTGCACTGAAGCTCGCTGCCCGCTGCTGTTCCTGTCTCGTCGCCCCGCTTCGACGCCCCCCCTCCCCCTTTAGCCCTACATGAACAAGCGAGGAACTTGTATCGCTATCATCGGCCGGCACTCGCAAGATCGATCCGGGCCAGATTGGGGAATATTCCCGCAGCCGCCGGACCGTGGACTGTCTCTGCTGAGCTATCACCCCTGCACCCCGCCTTTTGTACAACCCAATGAATTTCCCTCGCTTCGAATACGGTTGTGGATATAAAATTTTTGGTGTCACCAAGAGCACATTATCCAATACCTGCTTGGGGAGTTGGTAGATCCTTCGCTGCGATCGCATTGGCATCTTGCACGGAGGTGGAAGCAGAATCAAAATGTGGCTGAGCTAAGCAACGGCTGGTACACAGCTTTATTGGAACCGCTGGCGCCGACAGTTGGAGACGCCGCTTTCGGATAGCGCCACACTTCGTGTGGACGGCATGCGGACATACGGGCGCGCTTCGTGCTGACCTCCGTACGTACGTGCACACTGGCCACCAAAGTGTGCGGATCGGTGGCTGATTCCACCGACACATCCGTACTTGTACAGTGCACCTACGCGCAGTGCGGGACATCCTCCAGCTTCGGGCATGCTCCATCCATTAGCTCCTTTTAGCCAGAGCATCACCGTATCGTCAATTGTCCCGCGAACCATGCGCACTCGGGCTTCACGGCGATGCAACGTGAGATGTACCTAGCTCGGGTGGCGGTAGCCGTTGGACCTTGGTATGCGAGATTTCCGCGCTGGTTCCCGTCGCGATACGAGATGGCTCGTATCTGCGCCTCGTATTCGGCACATGCTCGCCATTGCGAGGATGGCCATCCTGGCCGGCGGTGTTTGCAACTGCCATTATTCCCTCTATGGATTGCGGGAGTTCCTCGTAGACCCATGGGCCGGCGGGTATAAAACCCTCGTTCGTCCTCCACCCAAGGCTCCCTCCCTCCACAGCGCTCAACAGCCCTCGGTCTTCAGTCCTCAGCATCACTACATCGACCTCGATCCACAACCATCAAAGAAAGGTGAATCTCCAGCACCCTGCATTCCGCGGCCGCATTCTGACAGCCCAGACATCCCACTCCGACACATCGACAATGAAGCTCTTCTCTCCCCTCATCCTCCTCAGCGCCCTCTCTCTGGTCGCCTCCCTTCCCTCCCCCGACGCGGAGGCGGAGGCGGAGGCGATCGCCATCGCCGAGCCCGCGCCCCTCAACCTCGAGCGCGACGTCGAAGGCGCCACGCTTCAGAAGCGCGCGTGCAAGTACAACGGCTGCGCGTGCAAGAAGGGCACGCCCCAGGGTCAGTACTGCTGGGCTTGCTCTGCCGTCACTAAAGTCGGGGACACCTCGGTTTACAGCGGGGCCTTCACTGGCTGGGTTTTCGAGTGCAGCCCCAGTGGTAGCTGCTGCGCCTACGGCCCTCGCAAGAGCTGCGCTGGCGGCAAGAAGAACCCGTGCGGTTAGTGGGCGAGTTGCTGGGATATCGAATACCGCGTGGGTCGAGAGGGAGGGGTGGATAGGGAATAACTGGTTGGAAAGGAAGTGCTTGGGAATATACCTCGGTCATTTGTAGCTGCTGTGCAGCGTTGTTACTCATTCTGTTTGCGCTTGGCTCAATTCAGTCCACAGTGTGTTCGCGAGTGATATAAGTGATGCCTTCTGCGAAAGCGAGGGTAGAGGGCGAACAAACAATGCAATAGCAACGCGCTTACAGGGCTCGACTCCCCAGCTCGCAGTGCAGAACATTCTGTTATGTACCCCATCGGCAGCGCACACGGCCGCAATTAGTCATGATATTATATACATGTCTGCCTGGAAATCCTGTTGACTTCTCCTGCGCTTCCAAAGGAGGAAACGAATGGGAAGGAAACGGTGCGAGCTGCTTCGGAAGCAGGAACTCCTCCTCCAGTGGGTAACCAAGTAGGTGCTTCCCCAGATCCACACATTGGGCTAGTAGCAGGGCAAGGTGGATGGATGAGAGAGTGATGGATGTTTCGTGTGGCTGAACGCGCTCTGTTCACAGGACCCAAGTCGTCTTCGATCTCAATAAATCCTGTCATGAGATGTCGTCCGTTGCAACGTCTGTTGAGCAGAAGCGGCACCGCCGACAGACATTCGGAGCAAGGAAATCACCTGGCTCCACCAACTCGATAGATATTTCCAACTCCAGCTCTTTTCTTTGGACCGGGAATTCTGGTGTCAACTGCGCCAGTACCTCACTACTCTGTTTGTGGGAAGCTGTGGTTCGATTGGGGGAACGCAGATGGATCGTGTGCCGCGAGAGGGACTGGATCTGACATCGACTCTTTTTCTGCACTCAGAAGGGACTTCCGCTGAAGCCTGGTCAGTAGATACGCAACGAGCCAATCCCGGCCTTCATACGGGTTTGCATGGCTTCACGGAGAAACGCGGTCGCTGGGCTTCAAAGGGTGATGCTCGACTGGCGACAGGTGTTTGGTCCCGAGGACGAAACCACCTAATTTGCGAAGTACGAGAGATCAGCGGCCTGGGATTAAGAGCCGGGCAACCATCCTCGCGGCGGATGGGCGAAGTTTCAGGAATCGTGGTCTCGGATTTTGTGACCCCTGCAGTCAAACCGCGGGCTCCCATGTCCGTAATGCTTGATAGCCTGCCCATGTACGGATCGATGAATGTCTAGATACGTTTGGATCCGTACAACGCGGTGTTTGCACACGAATGCGATAGCCACTCTACCTGGTGGAATCTGTACTACCAGCTAGGCATGTCTAATTGATGGCAGTTCCGCTGTTTGAACTGGAGTTTCCCGCCTATCAAGGTTTGCGGATATTTGACAATGCGAAATATCATACTGCTTTTGCATCAGATGCACTGCGTATCAACCTCAATGTTGCCATATGAGCCTCGATAGCGGTGGAAGCCAACCAGCGATGCACCACGCCCGTAATTGGCCTCGTTCTCACGGAGCCAAGGATGAGGGTCCGTGCAGTACTTACAAGTATTCAGAGCCCGGGCGGTCATAGGAGAATCACTCGGGCGTTGTTGTTGCTACAAATCAAAAGATCTTGACTCCTCTGCATGCTATTAAATGAATTATGCCAGCACCATCAGTTCTTGACTCCAGGTGACTTGCGCCATGGCCCTATTACAGATGCAATCTTGTGACCGCCGTTCCTCGACCCATGTGATGCCCAACCTGTCGCCGTGGATGTATTGTGTACCAAAGCTAGGGGCTAGTCAGTGTAATGAAGTGCAATCAGGGTCGGTAGAGGGATTACAAGCCGTAAGCTAAGTAGAGAGGTAGCTGAAGCGATAACACATGCCTGCGTCGAGCACTCCGCCGAGCAGCAGTGTCGTTCCCTGCCCGTCATCTAGCGCACGGGTACAACCGTGCCGCGAGAGAAGCGCCCCAGCGTCCCGGTTACGCACTCTACATGCTGCCGTCACCGGCGGATATCCCCAGAACGTGGGTGTCGAGCAGCAGAAGCCGATGCCTCGGTTGCGCTGCTGTCGTGAGGTGTGCCTGAGTCGCTGTGCTGCTCCGCCGGTTCGCGGCTGGCGGAGATGAGATGCTGTGGCGTAGCTACAATGCTTGTGGCGAAGGTTTATGCTTACGGTCCTGGCTGAAGTCGAGTTTGTCCCTAACTATCTCGCTTCCGAAGTAGAGAGTCGAACCTGCCAGTCAGTCGAACATATTCTTTTGCAGTGTCAGGTGGCGACTCTACAGAGCCCTATTCCATCAAATCTCATCTTCTTAAGTTCGCAAACACTGACGGGGGTCCAACAATCGTGGCCCAGCCTCGTCGCCAGAAGGAAAGGAGGCATCCACGTTCGCCTTGAAAGTAATGGCATATACGGACGATAACCCTTATACTCACGGTATTCGGAAGTGCGGCGGCGGAGTTGCTAGCAGCACAATCGAATCGCAAACTGCTGAAGAGGTCGAGAAACAGCGTCAATACAAACTGAGACCTGTGGCGGAGAGTATGTTCGGACTTATAAATCCCTTGGAATCATATACTCTTCTTCCGTGAGATCCACCGCTTCTTCTACGGGCGGTAGATACTGCGCATCTGCAAGGGCTTCGGGGCTATTGACACACACCAGCGGATATGCTTACAAGCGCGCGGCGGCAATGGACAAGACGTAGATATGGCTGTGGCTATGGCGAGACGAAGCTACAGCTGTGGCTATGGCTGTGGCGACGCTGGCCAAGTTGTTGCCCGACGAAGAAAGAAAGAAGACAGGAAGGAGGGCGCTCTTTCATGCACGGGCACAACACGTACGCCACGACGCATAGTATGTAGGTCCCAGACCTATCCCAACTGCTAAGCGCACGCATAACCTTTTGTCAACACATAGAACCTTTCCAAACATAACATCTAGTCGTTTCGCACTGGTGGTGGTCTTAACTGTCGCCTTGCAGCGGCGGCGGGCCGCGGCAGTACTCCTCCTCGGCGACTCGAGCTCCTTCGAGAGCGATCTGGCTTGGTCGTTCCGCATAGCATTCGCGATAGTCATCGACGGCTCGCATCTCGGTCACGTTCTCCTCCGGTTCCCAAGTTGGTTTTTATATAGTAATTCGACAGTAGTCCTATTATTTCGCACTGCATAACTTAGCAAAAGCAAATGCCACATCGAGATGGTTGAGAATTTCGCAAGCGGGTGGAAATGTGACACCTTTTTCGGTTAAAAATGTTGGAGTGTGGTATGTATTGTCCAAGCACTGGCCTAGCGCTGGATGTGTTTGTTCCTTGGCTTGGCACCTATATATATCCACCCCTCTGTGTTCCTTTGTAGACTGGATAGACCACTTCATCGACGACCTGTTTTTACCCAACAAAAAACAATGCTTCCAGTGTGTTATCTCACGTAAGAGGTACCCCTATAACGTGGTAGCGCGGGAAGTGGATCAAACCCGGAGCGGGTCAGCATGAATTATCTAGCAGTGGGGGGTGCGGAGAGATTATAAATCCGAGTCTGAAGGATCCTCTGATGGAAATGTAGTGTGAACGAACGTCCATTCATCCTTCGTCTTCGCCATAGCAATTTTCCAAACGCCCAAGTTCTCCGGCTTCCCATGATGCACATAGCCTCTCTTCACCTTACCCTTCTTCAGACGAGGAATTGGATGCGGATAATCCTCAGATCTCTTTTCAGACACAGTGAATTTTTTCTGGCTTAAGAACCTCACACCGATGTCGACAATCGCACACGCCACACTTCGTAATAGGTCAAGCCTTGTCGGATAGCCACAACGATGCATATGCAGACACCATTCCCCCAGCGATGGTAAGGGTCATATCGTTTTCGTGAGCTTGCGATCGAGTTTTGACTTCTCATCAGCCGCAATTGCTCTCTACAGGATTGAATAGGCAACCTCATGAATCTTTACCACACGTCGAATGGAGTAACCGTAATTCGTGAATTTCTGTCCCTTGTTATCTTTGCCTCGGTAGAGGCGAAACCGGCATTTCTCTATTGGCAAAGTAGAAGGAGACGGCTATTTGGAGGCTACCCGGTATCAACGCCCCTTGGCCATCGTTAACCGGGCAAATTTTGCTTGCGACAGGCATTTCACAATAGAGCGATAGTTTGGCTAGCTAGAGTGTAGGAAATTCAGGGTGGCTGGAGATGTTCTGCGGAACAATTGAGTTGTAGCGGGGGAAACAGGTATTCGCGGTTGTGTTGGGTATATGGGTGGTCGTGCCGATGGTCGAGGAGTGGCTAGGGTTAGCGACGTTAAATGCCAAATGTTATGTCTTAAGTAGCACACATTTGCACACATTAGCACACACTAGTACGCTTAAGGACTAGCACATTATCAAATCGTGCTTGTTCGCCGATTGAAATTTTGCGTGCACCGCGCTCTGGCTAACTACATACGAACCTAAAACTCATCTGCTGGCCAACGAAAGTCACACCGAAGATCATCCTCATCTTCGTCCTCATAACCCTCCGCCGGCAATCCGCGGGAAAGAAATGACATGACTGCGTTGAGGTTCCCCTACCAGCGAAGCGCTTCGCTGCATCCCTACTACTGGCGGGGTGGTACCCTTCGGTGCCGATCACGTCGATATCGATGCTGAAAATGAGTCGCGAGCTCATGTGCAGCTGCTCAGAGGAACCCTGAGAAGTAGTTGCAATTGGTACGTGCGTCTGGGGGTCAGGCTGGAGGGACGGCTCGCGCCACTTTTCTACAGTTGGTGCTACGGCGTGGTGTGAAGCTGGTGCAGTGGCCTACGTGAAGATGGGGACGTCCCGGTTTTGCCATCCCTTAAATGGATCTCGTAGTTCTTCAAATTCCTTCCATCGTGTTGCTATATGTGGAGTATGCCCACTTCTTTTGCGACAACCACACGCAATCCACTACACACCACACGTTCACGCAACAGCGTGACAACGAAGAGACACACGAACGGAACACATTCCACAGGGGGTCGTTCGGACAGAGACACTCACGCATTTTTTGATTTACGAGGCTAATAAAGCGACAGAATAGGTCCAAGCACACGCACATCATTCTTATACGATGGGTGATAACGCCGCCCAGCAAAACAAAAAGATACAGTCCAAGTGGGAAACGTCGTATTCGGCGATGAGCATTCGAGACGCAGAGAAAAGACTAGGCGTTCGAATCGCCGCACTCAGGGCGACACCTATCGATACGATGTTAGCAAAGCCAAAGCATAGCCTTGGAAGGGCGGATGTCAATAAGGAGACGGTGGATGCCGTCAAGGCGGTGGTTTATGACCAGATATTGCAATATATTGACATCGAAGGATACCCTACGGAGGCGGATCCGGATTTCAAGGAAGCGAATATGAGCGACTTGGTTTTTTCCACGATTGGTCCAGTGCTCCGTTCTGTACGGAAGATGGGACGCGATATACGTTTGACGAGGGAGAAAGAGATAACTTCAGTGGAAAATGAGATCGGCGGAGTGGAAGAATTTGTTGTGGTGGACCAGATTGTAGTAGCGGAGAAGAAGTTTGTCTTGATTATTGAAGCCAAGAGAACATCTATTGGACAGGCAATCAAGCAGCTTTTACTGTCATTGAAAGATGCCCGGAGTAGCAATGGTGGAGGTGTTGTCTACGGGTTCGTCACGACAGGACAGTATTGGCAAATGTTCAGCTACGATGGCAGAAGACACGCGAAATTACTGTAGTATTTGATGAGGACAAAGAGTCATGGATGAAAGAGGGCTCCGTGTTAGTGGATTGTATGTTTGTAGCATTGAGCAATGGAGGGATAGTGAAGAAGGACGTGATTGTTGTCGCGGAGTGATATTGTTGAGATTGTGTTTTGTTAGGTTATAGTTGCGCAGTCTTTTTTTTCTTCCATTGAGCCGTCGATTTTGTTTTACCAGTCGTCATTCGGTTCAGGTGAGATTGTGGAAACCCGGAGGTGGGGGGCGAAGGTTCAGCTGTTAAGTTCAAACAACGGCCGGGACGTCCCAAACAGCCAATTCCAGTGGCTCCACGCTGGGTTCCTCCACCAGCGGCCACTACTCCCAGAGCCAAGCAATGCAGGACAGTTGAGTTTAACTTAGAGTGCAGAATGCCGATGGGAATGGTGGGCAATGGAAAACTACATGTGGGGAGGTACAAGCACGGCTCGGGCTCAAGCAAAAGAATCAGGCCACGGAATGGAAGAAGGTACGTAGTGAGACCACCAGACTATTATGTGCCGGGATCGTCGTGGTCTTCACAGAACGAGGCATTGCTGCCTCAATACACCATATGCGTACAGCGCACTATAATCTTCGGGAAGTTCCGGAACTTTTGCAAATGCTCCGGCAGGGTTCCAAATGTTCCTGTGTCACCACACCGGGAAAGTGATTGGAGGGAGTGCCAGGCAGCGACGCGTACCGCCGCCCACCAAAAGAACGGCACGCGGAAGATGGCTTGAGCTCTGCGAGGCCGCTGCGGCAAAGGCGGAGATGTTTGATGTATGTCCGACCTATGTTGTCGAACCAGGAGCGTACTGCTGACGGCTCTGTAGGTCATCCTGATGGACATCCAAATGCCACGTGCCGATGGCATCGAGCCCCCTCGAGCTCGGCCGATGCTACTCCGACTACGCACGGCCCACCACAATCGCACTCACGGCCAACAACCGCGCGAAGTGTCACGACGTTGGAATGCAGATGCACATCGCTAAACCCATCCTGCCCAACGACCTGGCGACTGCACTGATGAGTGTTACGCCGTTGAATCGGCCCGAGCAGGATGTTAGGGTTGCCGCTTGATTTTTTCCCTAACTTTCCTTTTTCGTTTTCTTTATGGGATCTCCTTTGTTTTGCTGTTGCTTGTTAGGTGGGGCGTGCCTGATTTGCGTGTCGAATTCGTGCATACATATGCGTGGGAGTTTTTTTGTCTGATTTTGACGATCTGATCTTATCTTTATCCGACTGGGCACGGTTATCGGTTATCGGTTGTCTACGATGCAACGGCCGGGATCTACATACATACATAGTGGAAATTTTGAATAAGTGGTTGTGCAGAAGAATTAAATGTCAACGTGCCGGGTAAACTCGATGTTATCTACTCGTGCTGCAATGTCTGCTCGCTCGCTTGCCGCCACCATCCCTGGATACCCAATCTTCCTCCATTTTATTGTCTTCACCCGTCATCCCTCCCTCCCCCAACTCAACTGAACAAAAACTGAACACAAGCAATGTCCACCCCGAATCTAGTGCCGCAGCCCGGCGCATTGGGGTTCCCTGCCCTGTCAACCTCCTCACCCGTTACTCCCATGCCTCCGTCTAAAATCCGCATCAAGCGAACCCGCGAAGACACCCCCGTGTCGGCGCTCTACGTCAACCCCGACCTTGTCCGTGCCCACATCGCATCCAAGCGTCCTAGACTCTCGATACCGGGGACTCCGACCATTCCCACTTCTACATTGTCGGGCCCATCGTTACATCTTCCGACTAGCGCACACGATCCCGTTCCAGCCGTCCACCACCGCCACCTCCTCCTCGTCCAACGATCCCCGCTACAATACACACGCGTCATAATTTCGCCAAGACGCTAAGCGCGTGTCGTGTTCCTATTCGCTGATTCTAGCATCGCGAACTTTACTTCGGCTTCATTTCTACCCTCTTGAAATGACGTTTCGCAACTGCTACACATGCGGTCGCCTCGTCCATCTGGCTCACCAGCATCACTATGGAGGAAGAGGATCGTATCGACGCCGGAAGCGATGACAACACCGCCTCGCAGACTGTTGTGCAAAACCTCGAACTGCTCACAACGCTTCAGTCCTACTTCCGCTCCGAAATTGCGTTCGTATGCGACAACATCGGGAAGCAGTCAGCAGCCGTCAAAATCCTTTTGTCAGCGGCAAAAGAGGCAGCACGCGAGATGAAGGACCTCAAGGTCCTTATGACTACGATGAGTGAGCGAATCGATAAGCTCACGGAGGAGAACCGGGCACTCCGGAAGCAAACGCCAGTGCCAACTGCACAGCCGCTGCCGCCTCCTCCATCGACACCACCTCCGCGGCCAAAGCGGAAATGGACGGAGCCTCAAACCCCGCACCAACCGGCGAAGCAACTGAGGGATACCTCCCCCACACCAAATCTCATACTCTCGGAGCATGCGGATGTGGAAACCGACCCCGCGCAGCCCCCGCCATCAACATCTGCCACGGCCGCAGGGCCCGCACCTCGCCATGGCGACACGGAAGAGGGATGGAAGAAGGTTGAGAGGAAGCGCAAACGGAAAGGAGAGAAGAGAGGGGCAGGATTTGGAAGAGAGGTGGGCGTCCCGTCCTGGGCTGATAAAGCTCGGGGCAGGGGCGGCGTCTCCGTGACCGTCTTCATCGGCGGGAATAGGGACGCCAGGCCGCAAAAGGCACGCAAACCCAAAAAAGGCTTGGAGCCGAGCGCTCACACTGAAAGACAGAGGAGAGGTGGGAAAGGGAGCAGGCGTGTCAGCCCGTAGAGAGAGGGGCTGGAGCCGAGGAGTTGGGGGCAGAGGTTGAGGAACTACCGCTCTTCCTCCCCACCCCTTCCTTCATGGTTTCCGCAGGAAAGAGGGAGGACTAGGCGGAGGTCCTCCAACGATTTCTTTTGTCTTTCCTTTGTCATTTCTTTGGTTTTCTATATCCTCTCGGGAAAGGCCTGGGCGGGGGTAAAGGGGAGCTTGCAACGTGCCGCCACCGCGCGGACAGCGGACGGAACTGGGTAAAATGTACATAGGCTGAATGCGAGTACGATTAAGCAAAAAAAAAACTCGTTGGCACAAGCCAAACATTCCCGTGGTAGTCGACGCGAAGAGACGGCGACCAAGACGGAGGGGACCAACGGCAAGAAACGCTCGGGAACGGAGGTCGGCGAACCGGCGGATTCGCCGCAGGCCACCGGTGACAAGCGTAGGAAGATTGCGCCGGTCCGGCGGTACCAATTCAGTCGGAAGCGGGGCAGCAGGGCGCATCCGTACGCGGCGCAGATGGGGTCACGTGGCGCGGTTTTCGTGCGCGTCCGCGATCGGGACGGGAACGAGGACATGGCTGCGTTGTTGCTACGGCGGAGGGAGGGGAGATCCTGCTGCAGCAGGAAGAGACGAAGACCCAGGAGCGGAAGAGGCCGAGGATCCATCCCAAGGAGAAGGAGCGCTTGCGCAAACGGCGGGAGGAAAATATGGCGCTGGAGGGCGCTGGGAGATGGAGAAGCTCATCCTCGAGTACCTCGATCCGGCGCACAATGAGGGGATCCGGAATCTTCCGCCCACTACTGCTACCGCCGCCGCGAAGGAGGATAGAGTCGGCGGCGGCGTCGGCAGCGGCACCTGGGCGGACGGCAAGAGCGTTAGCATGCCGGATGACGACGGCGACGGCCAAGAGGAAGGGGAAGGATACGTCTACGACGTGTACATCCGCGAGGAGATCCCCGCCGGCACCGTCGCCATGGAGATCACGGAGGACTACGGCGTCATCTTTTTCGCCGAGAGCGAGGACGAGGCTTGGTGGTACGAGGGCGCTCAGGAGGAGGATGACCAGAGCGATGTCTACGGCACTGATGACGAGGACTCCAACGGTGCGTCCTCCCTCCCTCCCTCCCTCCCCTTTCCCAAGCTCCCAACCAACGCGTGGCAATCAGCGGAGGACTATCACACCAACGATTACCCGGACGAACCCATACTCTTTGACGACGAGGACGACGGCGAATACGGTGTGGGTGGCGGAGCTAACGACGAGGATGGCGATGATAGTGCGGAGGGGAATGGCGGCGGCGACGGTCGCAATGCGGGCAGGTGGCATCCTTGGCGTCCGAGGAGAACCATACCCGACGGGGGGGAGTGTGATCTTGACGATTCCAGCGAGGACGAGCGCGAGCCCACGCTGAGGGAGATGGTCAAGGGAGCTTGGAGTTTGGATTAATCTAAAAACACAACGAAAAAAATCTTGACGAGGGCAGTAGATAGATGGGGTGTTTCGTTTCACTTGCATAGCAGCGGGCTTGGGAATCATTCTACCATCTGACGGTGGTTTACGATTTGACTGCGGGTGATGACTGAAACTTGGCCTGAATGAGGTCTTCGCTTCTGACTGTCAAATCCGTGACTCGGCGAGTGGCCACTGTACAACACCTCAACCTCACCTAGCCGCGCCATGCTATATATGTAGATACAAAGTGGGGGGTGCCGCCATCTTCTTCCTGCTGTTCCGTCTCAATTCTTTCCCTTCCCTTTGAACAGCTTGAGCGGATCCTTCCCTTTCCCTCTCGTTCCTGATCCTGTTTTCGCTGCTCTTCATGAGCCCGGCGCCGCCGCTGCCACCGCCGGTGTCCGGGCTGGAAGCCGTCAGCGCCGCCGCGCCGTCCTTGAGCAGCAGGCATTCGGGCACGTGTCGCAGGTGGGGCTGGATCCTGGCCGCGCGCAGCTCGCCGTCGTGGCGCAGGTGCTTAAGGTCCTCGGGGTTCTCCTGGCGCTTCAACTTCTCGCTGGCGAGCAGCTTCTGGTGCAGTTCGCGGGTGCGCGCCTCGCGGATGGCGGTGCGCGTGACGGCGCGGAGCGCGTCGCCCATGCGGTAGCGGAAGCTCTGCACCTGCTCCATGTCGAAGACGCACGGCTTCACCTCCGCGCCCTTCCTCGCCTGCTGCGCCGTGACCCGGGCCAGCAGCTTCTCGTCGCCGGCCGTCGTCGCGATCGTCGTCGGCTTGTGCTTGCCGTGCTGCGCCGCCGGCACCACGAACGACAGCGCCATCCCCGTCCTGCCCGCCCGCGCCGTCCGCCCGCTCCGGTGTGTGTACGATTTGGCTGTCGTCGGCAGGTCGAAGTTGAGCACGCACGCGACGTTCTGGAAGTCGATGCCCCGAGACACGCCGTACTCCTTGTCGAGCCGCGGCTTCCGGCGCTTCTTCTTTTTTCGATGTCGTTGGTTCCGCTTCCGCCTCCACTGCTGCTCTGCTCGAGGAAGAGTTTGGGACGGTAACAGCGATCGATCTCGCCCACGAAGACGATGCATTTGCCCTTTATCGGTTTAAGCTTGAATATCACGTAGACAAGCAGGAATTTCTCGTCCTCGACACATCTAGCTCGTCGGTCGGCGATCGGGGCGATCGGGGAGTGGAGGCGACACTTACTTGACGACCTACTGGCTGATGCCTTCATCCTCAACACTCTTCTCGTCCTCGTGCAGCCGTAGTATCACCGGACTCCGACAAAACAGGGCCTTCAGCGTCTCGACCTCCGTCAGATTGGCGCTCATGAGGAACGTCTGCAGTCCCTTCGGCAGCTCCTTCGCGATCGCCTTCAGGTCGTCGTCGTAGCCGTACGGCAGCACCAGATCGGCCTTGTCGGTGACCATCTGCGCCACCTTCGCGACTATTGTCCGGCTGGAGAGGTTGATGTGTAGTAACGTACCGTAGGGGTTTACCGGCCACTACCCCTTACCCGGACACCTTAGTAAGCTGTGATTTAGCCTGTAGCCCCACCCTATAACCCCGCTCAACCCACTAAAAAATCCTCAACACCTTTCA
>Ga0307516_10000164_pt1 | contig 83388 bp, 68 predicted proteins | sample 19_EM_MG_FD_203310 | JGI IMG/M metagenome (GOLD analysis project Ga0307516, IMG submission 203310) | Populus trichocarpa ectomycorrhiza microbial communities from riparian zone in the Pacific Northwest, United States - 19_EM | ecosystem: Host-associated > Plants > Roots > Unclassified | place... | reverse complement strand
CAAGCCCGTGCCGCAGCCGGCGTCTAGCGCTGCATCCCCAGAGCACCCCGGCGCGGCCGTGATTTATGCGTTAACAGGCCCTAAGATTTCTCAACTCAAACCGGGAGCCACCATGACCATCGAACTCGACCATTCCATCGTGTCGTCACACCACAAGACCGAATCGGCGCGCCAACTCGCCGAACTGCTCGGCGTGCCCTGGGGCGAAGCAGGCGTGGGGCCGTTCACCGCGGTCTACGTGAATTCGGGCTTGACGCTCGACTTCATCGACACCCAAGAAGACTTTCCGATCCAGCACTTCTGCTTTCGCGTCAGCGAAGCCGAGTTCGACGACATCCTCGCGCGCATCCAGGCCGCTGGCATCCCCTACCGCGCCGACGTACACGGCCCGATGGACATGAAGATCAGCACCCATTGGGGCGGCCGCGGCATCTACTGGAATGTTCCCGACGGGCATCAGTGGGAAATGCTGACCGCGAGCTACGCGCGCCAGCCACGCTGACTGTCGCAGCGGCCTCGCGCCGCAGCCGCGCGAGGCGCCAGGCGCGGTGTTTGCCGCCCGGTGTTCAGCGGATGCAAAGGTCCGAAAACGGCACGACGGCCGAGGAGCGACCATCTACGCTGAAGCCCTGTTCAAACACCGACCGAGAGACTCCCCATGGCTTCGATCCACCAGGAAATTGGCATTGACGCGACGCCCGCCGAGGTGTGGGACGCGCTGCGTGACGTGGGGGCTTTGCACATCCGGCTGGTCAAGGGTTTCGTCGTCGATTGCCGGCTGGAGGGCGACGCGCGCATCGTGCAGTTCGCCAATGGCATCACGGCGCGCGAGTTGATCCTCGACGTCAGCGACACCCAGCGCCGCGTCGCGTGGTCGGCCACCGGCGGCCGGCTGACGCACCACAATGCCTCGGCCCAGGTGCGAGACGATGGCACCGGCCGCAGCCGCGTGGTCTGGATCGCCGACCTGCTGCCGCACGAGATGGCACCGGCCATCGCCGGCATGATCGAGCAGGGCTTGCAGGCGATGCGGCGCACACTCGAAGGCGAGCACGCCGTCACCATCGGCGACGACTGGCGCGGTGGCTGACGGGCTCAAGAAACGAAGGGCCGCTCCCGAGTTTCTTGATTCCCCGCGGGGGGCGGGCCGGGCACAGCCCGGTCCTGGGGGCCCACTTACACCTCGCCGGCGCGGCGCAGCGTATCCATCACCGGCCGGTGCAGCAGGCCGCGCAGGCTCCACCAGCCGGCGGCCAGCGCCAGCCAGGCGCCGGCCAACGCGCCGGCCAGTGGCACCCACGGCGCTGCCGTCCACGGGAACTCGAAGGCATAACGTGCCAACGCACCACCCACGGCCGCGGCGGCCAGTGTCGCCAGCAGGCCGGCCAACGCACCCACGCCCAGCAACTCGGCGCGCTGGACCTGCCCCAGCAATCGGGCGCCGGCGCCGCACGCGCGCATCACCGCGTACTCGCGTGCCCGCGCTTCACGCGTGGCGCTGACGGCAGCGAACAGCACCGCCAGGCCCGTGGCCAGCGTGAATGCGAACAAGAACTCGACCGCACGGATCACCTGGTCCAGCACCTGCTGCAATTGGCGCACCGAGGCCGAAACATCGATGGCGGTGATGTTCGGAAAGCGTTTGGTCAGCGCGTTGTCGAAGCCCGGTGCCACCGCTGCGTCCGGGGCCCGGAAGGCGGCCATGAAGGTCACCGGCAGATCGGTCATCTCCGCCAACGGGTAGATGACGAAGAAGTTGGCCCGCATCGAGCCCCAATCGACCTTGCGGATGCTGGTGACGCGCGCATCGTGCAACTGGCCGCCGATGTCAAAGCGCAGCGTGTCGCCGAGCTTGGCACCTATCGTCTCGGCCACGCCTTGCTCGATGCTCAGGCCATCGGCCTCGTTGGCCGTCCACTTGCCTTGCAGGACCAGGTTGTGCGGCGGCATCTGCGCGCTGTGGCTGAGGTTGAACTCGCGCTCCACCGTACGGCGCGCGCGTTCATCGTCGGCGAAACGGGTGCCGATCGGCTCGTCGTTGATCGCGACCAAACGGCCGCGGAACATCGGGTACCAGTCGTAGCCTTCGGGCACCTTGGCATCGGCCAGCGCCTGCCGGAACTCATCGACCTGGTCCGGCTGCACGTTGATCACGAAACGGTTCGGCGCATCCTTCGGCGTGCTGGCCCGCCAGCTGTCGACCAGGTCGGTGCGCAGCAGCACCAGCAGCGCCAGCGCCATCAACCCCACCGACAACGACGACACCTGCAGCACGGTGAACGCAGGCCGCGCCGCGATCTGCCGCGTTGCCAGCACCAGCCAGCGGGGCGCGCGCGCCTCGGGCACCGCACGGCGCAGCAACCACACGGCCACCCAGGCGAGCAAGGCGAAGAAAGCCAAGGCCGCGGCAAAACCGCCAACGGCGATGGCGCCCAGCACCGGATCGCGCGCCACCGTCAACAGCAGGCCGGCAAAGCTGGCCGCGCCGGCCAGCAACACGCCCAACGACGCGGGCCGCAGCTGGCCCACGTCGCGCCGGATCACCCGCAGCGGCGGCACCTTGGCCAGTTGCAGCACCGGCGGCAAGCCAAAGCCCAGCAACAGCGTCAGTCCGACGCCAAGGCCGAACAGCGCCGGCCACACACCCGGCGGCGGCAGGGTGGCCGGCACCAGAGCCCCCAGCAGCTTGACGAACAACAGATGCATCGCCAGCCCCGCCAGCACGCCAGCCAGGCTCGCCGCCAGCCCCAGGCCGACGAACTCGATCGCGAAGGCGCCGGCGATACGCCGCTGCGACAGGCCCAGCACACGAAGCATCGCGCAGTCATCGAGGTGGCGTTGTGCGAAGTCGCGTGCGGCGATCGCCACCGCCACCGCGGCCAGCAGCGCCGCGAGCAACGCCACCAGGTTCAGGAACTTCTCGGCCCGGTCCAGCGTCTGGCGCATCTCGGGCCGGCCCGATTCGAGCGACTCGACACGCGTGCCGCGCAGGCCTTCGCCCTTGATCTTTGCGCCCGCCCATTGGGTGTAATCGTGCACCGCCACCTCACGGCCGGCCGGGGCCACCATCGCTAGCCGGTAGGTCACGCGGCTGGCCGGTTGCACCAGGCCGGTCGCGGCGAGGTCGGCTTCGTTCAGCATCACCCGCGGTGCGAAGGCGAGAAAACCGGCGCCGCGGTCGGGCTCGATCACGATGACCTTGGCCAAGGTCAGCCGCGCGTCGCCGAGCAGCAGGCTGTCACCGAGTTTCAGGCCCAGCGCATCAAGCACCGTGGCATCGGCCCACACCTCGCCCGGCGCCGGCCCAGCTTGCACGGCCGCCTCGCCCTGGCCGGCGTCCACCGTCAGGCTGCCCCGCAGCGGATAGCCGCTGCTGACCGACTTCACCGCCACCAGCCGACTGCCGCCGCCTTTGTCGTCCGGCGCGCGCGCCATGCTCGGAAAGGCCGCCGTGCGCGCGGTGGCCAGCCCGACCTGCTTCGCGTGCTCTTCGAAGATCGGCGGCAACGGGTGATCGCTGCTGATCACCGAGTCGCCGCCCAGCAGCTGCGCTGCGTCGCGGGTCAGCCCCGCCTGCAGCCGATCAGCGAAGAAGCCCACCGCCGTCAGCGCCGCCACCGCCAGCAGCACCGCGACCAGCACCAGCCGCAATTCGCCGGCACGAAAGTCGCGCATGGCCTGCTGCGCCGCCAGGCGCCAGACCGAGGGTTCGCGGGGTGTTGAAGCAGTGGAGACAGCAGTCATGGCCGGCACGGTACACCGAAAGCCTTGCCGGCCGGGCGCCTGCGCCACAAGCCCGACTGTGTTGAACGCAGCGTGCAGTGGGCTCGAAGCCCGGGCCGCCCGCGCGGTGCTTCAATCATCGGCATGGACACCTCCACCGCACTGCCGCCGCTGTACATCTCCCACGGCTCGCCGATGACCGCGCTCGACGCGGGCGAGGCCGGCGCGTTCTGGCGCCGCCTTGGCCCGGCCATCAGGGCCACCTTCGGCACGCCCAAGGCCATCCTCGCCATCTCGGCCCATTCGTTGACGCGCGAGCCTGTGCTGATGGCCGCGCCGCGCCACGAGGCGGTCTACGACTTCTCAGGTTTCCCCGACGCGCTGTACCGGCTGCGCTACGACGCGCCCGGCGCGCCGGCCTTGGCCGAGCGGGTGGCGGCACTGCTGCGCGCTGCCGGCTTGCCGGTCCACATCGACAACGATGGCGGCCTGGACCACGGCATCTGGACGCCGCTGCGCTCGATGTTCCCCGACGCCGACGTCCCGGTATTGCCGCTGGCCTGGCCGCCGAACTGGAAGCCCGAAGCATTGTTCAAGCTCGGTGAAGCGCTGGCCCCGCTGGCAGCCGAAGGCGTGCTGGTGATGGGCAGCGGTGCGATCACCCACAACCTGCGCTTGTTCGCCGGTGGACGCGGTGCGATCGACGCGCCGGAGTTTCCCGAGAGCGCCGGCTTTCGCACCTGGGTGCGCGACGAGGCGGCCGCACGCGACTGGCTGGCGCTGTTCGACTACCGCGCCCAGGCACCGCATGCCGCGCACATGCACCCGAGCGACGAGCACTGGCTGCCGTTTTACGTGGCCGCCGGCGCCGGCGGTCGAGACGCACCGGGCCTGCGCCTGCACGACAGCGTGACCTATGGGCACCTGGGCATGGACACCTATGCGTTCGGGCCCCAAGCAAGCCGGCTTGCCGACGCGCTGAGGGCACCTCAAGCCGCCTGAACAGCCGCCAGGGGCCACCAATCTCTAGCGGTCAGTGCGGGCGATACTCGATCGCGCCGAGGTCGAACTGGCGGCGGCCATCACCGTCGCCGTCGATACGGCGGCGGTGACCCATGAGGTCGGTTTCGACGTAGGGTGACGTCCCCAGGCCGGCATCGATGGCCGGCGAGCCGGCCGCCAGCGCATAGGCCTTCACGCCCTCGCCGGTGCCGATGAACAACGGGTCGACCGCCACGTTGCCCTTCTCACCCGCAGCGGCCGCACATACGCCGCCGATGACAGCCCCGTTCGTGGCGTAGACATCGTTGCTGCGGAAGATCGGCGACACAGGCTGGTAAAGGTCATCGCACGCCAGGCTGGTTGTTCCCTTCGACGTGAAGAAGATGTTGTTCTTCAGCCTGACGGTGGCTGCAAAGCCGGTGGTGTAGAGCTCACTGCCTTGAGCCGCCTGGTTGTTGGCAACCGTGTTGTTGTTGTAGTAGCCGCCAAACGCACCCGATGCCACGGACAACGCGATGCCACCGCCAGCGGTCGACGTGTTGCCGTAGACGGCGTTGTTGGTGAAAGACGGGATGCTGTCATTCGCGATCGAGACACCGCCGCCCCGCCCCCCAGAGATGTTGAAGCGGATCGTGTTGTTGTAAACCGACGGGTAACCGCTTCCCACCATCCCGATGCCGCCCCCGTCCATGTTCGCGTGGTTGTACTCGACGAGGTTGTCGTTCACCTGCACGGAATACTCGCCGTTGCGTTCGCCGATCAGCAGGCCGCCACCGATGTTCCCACTGGCACACCCGTCCTCGCTGTTGTGGTGGATGTGGTTATTTTCGATGTGCGCGAAGGAGCGCTCGGCGGAGATTCCGCTGCCGCCGCAGGCCGAGTTGTTTTGCACCACGTTGCCGCGAATCGTCGGCCCAGACTCGTAGATCTGCACGCCACCGCCGTTCATCGGGTACTGGCTGGCCTTGCCGTTCTGCAGCGTGAACCCGCTCAGGACCGTGTAGCGGGTCTCGCCGCCGTGAAACCGCACCACTGAATCTGCGAAGTCTGCATCGATGAACGTCTTCTCGGGACCATCGCTGCTCGTCACCGTGATCGTCTTGCCCTTGAAGTCGATCCTCTCGTGGTAGGTACCTGGCGCGACGAGCACGGTGTCACCGTCGGCGGCGCCGTTGATGGCGGCCTGGATCGTGCTGCGGTCCTGCGGCACACGGATGGTGGTCGCGGCCTGTGCCGTGGCCGTCAGCATCGGCAGGGCCATGGTCAGCACGAGCATGGCGTGAGTCTTCTTTGACATCTTGTCTCCCTCCAGAAACACGAGAACGATTGCGCCACGATCAGCGCCGCGGCAGTCTAGCGTGCCATCTGCACGGACTGCCGATCGGACGCTCATCAAAAACCTCTATCCCCTGAAAGCACCAGGGCTTGTCATCAACCCGTCACCTGGCCTTCAACGCCGCGTCATGGTCGCCACCTAGCCTGTCGCTCCAGCTGCGTCGCCCTGCACGGGCGGCGAGCTCCATCATCATTAGGAGCGAGATACATGAAGTTGAAGACCTTGGCGCTGGCCGCCGCGATGACCCTGGTCTTGTCGGCCGCGCAGGCCGCCACCGGCCCCAGCAGCAGCCAGGCCCCGTACCTGGTGCCCAGCGCCACCGGCGTGTCGGTGACCTCCATCATCTCGGTCGGCGATGCCGCCACCAACGGCTACAAGATGGTCGGCATCCCCGACGGTCTGGGCGCCTACGACAACAACGACGGCACCTTCACCGTCACGATGAACCACGAGATCGGCAACACCGTGGGCGCTGTGCGCGCGCACGGCAGCATCGGCGCCTTCGTGTCGAAGTGGGTGGTCCGCAAGAGCGATCTGAAGGTGCTGACCGGCCAGGACATGGTTCAGTCGGCCGCTGATGTCTACACCTGGGACACCACGACGAACACCTGGATCACCGGCACCACCGCCTTCGGTCGCACCTGCTCGGCCGACATGGCTGAGCCGGGCGCCTACTGGAACCCGACGACCAAGAAGGGCGTGAAGACCGCGCGCATCCACCTCAACGGCGAAGAGAACGGCGTCGAAGGCCGTGCGCTGGCATGGGTGGTGGGCGAAGCCGGGGGCCCGAACACCGTGTGGGAATTGCCCGCACTCGGCCGCTTCTCGTTCGAGAACGCCGTCGCCAACCGCGTCAAGCAGGACAAGACCATCGTCGTCGGCACCGACGATTCGACGGTCGAAGGCCAGATCTACGTCTACGTCGGCCAGAAGCAGAACACCGGCAACGTGGTCCAGAAAGCCGGCCTGCACGGCGGCAAGCTGTACGCGATCAAGGTCACCGGCAACCAGAGCGAAGACGTCAGCGACCAGCCCTTCGGCGCCTCGGCCGATGGCACCTTCACGCTGGTCGACGTGACGCCCACCGCCTACGGCAACGGCAGCGGCCTGGCGCTGAACACCCAGACCGTGGCGGCAGGCGGCAGCAACTTCATGCGCCCGGAAGACGCCGGCTGGAGCTGGAAGAACCCAAAGACGCTGCACGTGGCCACCACCTCCAGCACGACCGGCCGTTCGCGCATCTGGGAATTCAACTTCACCGACATCGCCAACCCCGAGCTGGGTGGCACGATCCGCGTGGCCGGCGACGGCGGCGCTGTCGGCTCGGTGTTCCAGATGGCCGACAACCTGACGACCGACAAGAAGACCGGCAATGTCATCTTCTCGGAAGACGTCGGCAACAACGCCCGCCTGGGCAAGGTCTGGGGCCTGAACCCCGCCAGCGGCGCGCTGGTCGAACTGGCGGCGCACGATGCCAACCGCTTCCTCAACGCCGGCCCTGATTTCCTGACGCAGGACGAAGAGTCTTCCGGCGTGCTCGACATCAGCGACCTGTTCAAGAACGTCCCGGGCTACGACGTGCGTACGACGCGCTACTACCTGCTCGACACCCAGGCGCACTACCCGATCGCCGGCGAAGCGGTCGAAGGCGGCCAATTGCAGTTGCTGGCGGTGCCGGCGAAGCTGGTCAAGTAAACCAACTCGAAAAACCGTCCGGTATTGGCCGGCTGCCCTCACGGGTGGCCGGCTTTTTTCATTCTTCTGCCGCATGCGTCTGCATTGCGCAACCGTTCAAACCCGCGGACGCATTTTCGTCGTTGCAGCACGGGCGGGCCGGGCGCATGGTGCGCCCGGACGCCGTGAGATCTGCGACGCGTCCTCTCAAGAACTGATGGGCCGTTCACGGCCTTGGTGGCTTCAGCGTCGCCCGCCCACTGCGTTCTCAAACCACAAGGAGATCACCCAGTGAAGATGCAAAGAAACGGTTCCCCCCGAACCTGGCTTTCGTTGGCAGCGCTGGCCGGGCTTGGCCTGACGCTGTGCGGCACCGCGCAGGCAGTGCCCGCGGGCAATGGTGTGATGCAAGGCCAGGGCTTCGACGCCTGCACCGCACCGTCGACGACGTCGATGCAGAAGTGGTGGAGCGGCACGCCATGGTCATGGATCGGTGTCTACATCGGCGGCAACTCGCGCGCCTGCAGCCAACCCAACCTGACCTCTTCGTGGTTCAACACCACCTATGCGCAGGGTTGGCGTTACGAGCTGCTGTGGGTCGGCCCGCAGGCACCCTGCACGAGCTTTGCCCACCGCTTCAGCTCGGACACCGCCACCGCCTACCAGCAAGGCAAGACCGAGGCGATCGCCGCCTACAACGCGCTGAAGGCGCTGGGCTTCGGCACGGCAGACGGCACGCCGGTCACCTACGACATGGAGGCCTTCCCGAACAGCAGTTCGTGCCGTGCGGCGGTCAAGTCCTTCATGCAAGGCTGGGTCGACCAATTGGCAGTAGCACCGGCGCAGGTCTCAGGCGTCTACGGTTCGGCCTGCGGCACCTACCTGAGCGACTACGCGTCGCTGGCGCGGCCGCCGCGCTTCATCAACGCGGCCGACTGGGACTTGGACCATTCGACCTGGAACCTGTCGTGCATCAACTCGGGCTACTGGGTCAGCAGCCAGCGCTTCAAGCAGTTCCGCGGCGGCCACAACGAGACCTGGGGCGGCGTGACGATCAACATCGACAGCAATTGCGCGAACGGGCCCACCGCGTCCGGTGGCCATCTGTTCCCGAACAGCTCTTGCATCGCGAGGTGAGCCGTGCTTCGCACTGCCCACAGACCACAACCTCAAGGAGTCGTCGAGATGAACCCTGTGCTGAATTCAAACGCGCAACGCCTGGCCGTTGCCTGCGCGGTGCTGGCTCCGCTGGCTGCTGCCGCAGCGCCGGTCGCCTGGATCGACCAGCCGGCTCCGATGCCGCAGACGGTGTCGAGTGCCGCCGCGCCCGGCGCGCCCTGCACGCAGTCCGAGCTGCTGCTGACACTTGGTGGACAAGGCGCATGGCATGGCCAGGCCACCCAGGAAGTGCTGCTGAAAAATCGAGCCAGCGCCCACTGCCAGCTGCCGACCTTGCCCGCGGTCGAACTGCAATCGGCGCTGGGCTGGCAAGCGGCGCTGGCCCAGCCGTCGGAAGAAGGCGCCGACGCCATCGACCTGGCACCGAACGATGCGGTCGCCGTGCTGCTGGGCACGCCAGGCTCCTGCGAGGCGACGTTGAAACCTGACCGCACCGTCGTGCATCGCCTTCGGATCTTGGCGCCGGGCGGTGGCACGCTCGCCGTCGACGGTGCGCATGTCGACACCACCTGCGGCCAGGCCTCGGTGCTGCGCGCCGATCTGCATGCGTCGCGCCACTCGCGTCCCACGGCAGGCTCGACGCAGGCCCTGACGGCACAGGTGAGAACACCCGCCGCAGTGGCCGCCGGCACCACGTTCAACTACGTGGTGACGCTGCGCAACCCCACCGACCAGGCGGTGGCCCTGTTGCCTTGCCCGAGCTACGAGCAGGTGCTGAATGCCGAGTCGGGCCAGCAAGCCGCTTCATTGCGGCTGAACTGCGCCGGGGCCGGCGACAGCGTGCCGGCGCACGGCGAAGTGCAGTTCGAGATGCGCGCCAGCGCGCCCGAGGCTTCGCCACAGGGTGGCGGGGTCAAGCTCAGCTGGCGCCTGGCCGATGGGCCGTCGGCGGGCACGGTGATCCCGTTGCGCTGATTCAGCCCGGCAGCAGTACGCTGCTGCCGGTGGTGGCGCGGGCCTCGAGGTCTCGATGGGCCTGCGCCGCGTCGGCCAGCGGGTAGCGCTGGTCGATGCGGATCTTCACTGCGCCCGAGGCCACCACCGAGAACAGGTCGTCGGCCATCGCCTGCGTGCGCTCAAGTGTCGCGATGTGGGTGAACAGCGTCGGCCGGGTGACGTACAGCGAGTTCTTGGCCAGCACGCCAACGTCGAACGGCGCCGGCTTGCCCGACGCGCTGCCGAAGTTGGCCAGCAGGCCGAAGGGCGCCAGGCAGTCGAGCGACTTCATGAAGGTGTCGGCACCGACCGAGTCGTAGACCACCTTGACGCCAGCGCCACCGGTGATCTCCTTCACCTTGGCGACGAAGTCATCGCGCCGGTAGTTGATGGCGTGGGCGGCGCCGTGGTCGATCGCCAACGCGCACTTGTCGTCGTTGCCCGCGGTGCCGATCAGCTGCAGGCCCAGCGCGCGTGCCCATTGGCAGGCGATCAGCCCGACACCACCAGCCGCCGCATGGAAGAGCACGAAGTCGCCGGCCTTCAGGCCACCTTGCGGCAGCGTCTGGCGCAACAGGTACTGTGCGGTCAGTCCCTTGAGCATCATCGCCGCGCCGACCTCGAAGCCGATCGACTCGGGCAGCCTGACCACGCACTTGGCCGGCATCACGCGGCGTTCGCAGTAGCTGCCCGGTGGCCCGCTGGCATAGGCCGCCCGGTCGCCCACCGCCAGGTGGGCGACGCCTTCTCCCACCGCTTCGATGATGCCCGCGCCTTCCATGCCCAGTTGCAGCGGCAGCGGGTTCGGGTACAGCCCGGTGCGCTGGTAGACATCGATGAAGTTCAGGCCGATCGCTTCGTGGCGGATGCGGATCTCGCCCGGCCCGGGCTCGCCGACCTGGGTCTCGACCAGCGTCATCTGCTCGGGACCGCCAAAGGCATGGATCTGAATGGCGCGGCTGGGCAAGGTCATCTCGAAGGTCTCCGATGAATAAATTCAGCTCGGGTATCGTGCCAGCCTTCCTGCGTTGACGCACACGCGGTCCGATGAAACCCCACGCCCTCACCCCTCGACTGGCCCTGCTGTTGACGTTGCCGCCGCTGCTGTGGGCCGGCAACGCGGTGGTGGGCCGGATGGCGGTCGGCGCGGTGCCGCCTGTGGCGCTGAACTTCACCCGCTGGCTGCTGGCCTTCGTGCTGCTGTGGCCGCTGGGGCGGCGTGCCTTCGCCGATCGCGCGGTGCTGAAGCAGCGGTGGAAGCACCTCGCACTGCTGGGCCTCCTGGGCATGGGCAGCTACAACGCCCTGCAGTACATGGCGCTGCACAGTTCGAGCCCGTTGAACGTGACGCTGATCGCCGCCAGCATGCCGGCCTGGATGCTGGGCTTCGGCCTGCTGCTGCACCGCGTGCACCCGGCGCCGCGCGAGCTGGGCGGCGCGGCGCTGTCGCTGGCGGGCGTCGCCCTGGTGATCGCGCGCGGCGAGCCGGCCCGCCTGGCCGAGCTGCAGTTCGTGCCCGGCGACCTGCTGATGCTGCTGGCCATCGTCAGCTGGGCGCTGTACAGCTGGCTGCTGGCACGCCCGCCGGCGCACATGCAAGGCGATGCGCGGCCCGACTGGGACTGGGCCGGCTTCCTGCTGGTGCAGATCAGCTTCGGCCTGGTGTGGAGCGGCGGTGCGGCCGGGCTGGAGGCGCTGCTGGCCGACGACGCCCGCTGGCATTGGTCGCCCTGGGTGCCGGCGCTGCTGCTGTACGTGGCGATCGGCCCATCGCTGGTGGCCTACCGCTGCTGGGGCCTGGGGGTGTCGACGGTCGGGCCGGCGATGGCTTCCTTCTTCGGCAACCTGACGCCCGTCTTCGCCGCCATCCTGTCGACCGCGCTGCTCGGTGAAGCACCACGCTGGTACCACGGCGTCGCCTTCGCCCTCATCGTGGGGGGCATCTGGCTGTCGGCACGCCGGCGCGCCTGATCTGGCCTAATCTTGAGCCCCTGCCATCTTTCATCCAGAGAGAAAACGATGCTGATCAAACGCCGCCTGCTGTTGCTTGCCACGGCCATGGCCACCACGCTGGCTTTTGCCGCGGCCGGCCCCTACGACGAGAGCGCCGATGCGCAAAAGGACGTGCAGCGCGCGTTCGAGACCGCCACCAAATCGCAGCGGCCGGTGCTGGTGATCTTCGGTGCCAACTGGTGCGGCGATTGCCGCGCACTCGACACCGCGCTGAAGGCCCCGGCGACGGCCGAGCTGATGGCCAAGGAGTTCGTCGTCGTCAAGGTCGACGTCGGCAACTTCGATCGCCACCTCGACATCGCAGAGCGCTACGGCAATGCGATCAAGAAAGGCATCCCGGCTGCGGCCATCGTGTCGCCCAAGCAAGAGCTGCTCTACACCACCAAAGGCGGCGAGCTGGCCAATGCCCGCAAGATGAGCGACACCGGCGTCTACGAGTTCTTCCGCGACGTGGTGGCCTCGGCCAAGGCGGCCAAGTGAGCACGGCGCCCCAAGCGGCGGGCAGCAGCGAAACCGCGGCCAGCGTGCTGGCCTTCTGGTTCGGCGACCAGCCCGAACACGCGGCCGCCAGCCCGGAGCGGGCGCGGCTGTGGTGGTCCAAGCAGGCGGCAGTCGACGCCGAAATGCGTGCGCGCTTCGGCCCGCTCATCGCCCAGGCCGGCGCCGGCGGGCTCGACGGCTGGGACGCCACGCCGGAAGGCCGGCTGGCGTTGATCCTGCTGTGCGACCAGTTCACCCGCAACACCGCCCGCGGCATGCCGGAGTCTTTCGCACTCGATCCGCTGGCCCGCGCCTGGTGCCTCGAAGGCCTGCAGAAGAACGCCTTCGTCGGCCTGTTACCGATCCAGCGCCTGTTCGCCTACATGCCGCTGGAGCATTCGGAGTCGCTCGACCACCAGGACCGCTGCGTGCTGCTGATGCAAGGCCTGCGCGACGAGGCCGGCCCCACCGAACGCGCCACCTTCGAAGGCTTCGTCGACTACGCCGAAAAGCACCGCGAGATCGTCCGCCGCTTTGGCCGTTTCCCGCACCGCAACGCCATCCTCGGCCGCGCCAGCACGCCCGAAGAGCTGGCCTTCCTGCAGACGCCGGGTTCGTCGTTCTGAATCGAGCCCGTGCAGACATCGTGGCGGCACGTCGACATACCTGCCGTGGCCTGTTAGCCATTGCCGACCACCATGGCAATGCGCCTGCATGGGCCGGCGCGCCAACGCACATGACCGGTACCTGACGCCATGAAACGCCTGATCGAAATCCGCTCCTACAAGCTCAAGGCCGGCGAAGCGGCCGCCTTCCATGACGCGGTGCTGAGCAGCGTGATGCCGATGCTGCGCGGCGCGATGGACGTCGTCGCGCACGGCCCGTCGGCCCATGAGCCCGACACCTACTATCTCGTCCGCGCCTACGCCGATCTGGCCGACCTGGAGGCGCAGCAAGCCGCGTTCTATGGTTCGGACGCCTGGCGCAACGGCCCGCGCGAGTCGATCGTGTCGCGCATCGAGAGCTACCTGAACACGGTGCTGTGGCTGTCGCCCGAAGCGGTCGAAGACATGCGGCGCCTGAACGCGGCCTGAACACGGCCTGACCGCTCCCGGCACGGCGATCAGGCACTGGCCATTGCCCCGGCCAGCAGTGCTTCCAGCGCGCCCAGCAGCACGCTGGTGGCTTCATCGGGGCTCAGCAGCGCCGAGCTGACGAAGGCGCCGTTGACCAGCACCGCGAGCTGTCCACTCAGCTCATCGGGCCGGCGGACCTTGAGCCGCTTGGCGATGGCTTGCAGGCGGCTTCTCAGCGCCTGCATGTGTCGGCGGGAGACTTCGCGCGCCGGGTGATCGTCTTCGGCGAACTCGGCCGCCACGTTGATCTGCGGGCAGCCACGGTAGTTCGCCCGGCCCAGGCGTTCGCCGATCCAGCGCATGTGGGCCGCCAGTTCACCGGCAGGGTCGCTGCCGTGTTGCTCGGCCACGCTGTCCCACAAGGTCCAGAACTCGATGTCCTCGCGCTTCAGAAAGGCGACGATGAGATCGTCCTTGGTCGGGAAGTAGCGGTACAGGCTCGTCTTCGCCACGGCCGCTTCCTGCACGACCAGATCGACACCGACGGCGCGCACGCCCCGCTCATAGAACAGGCGCGACGCGGTGTCCAGGATGCGGTCTCGCACATCGATGGCGGGCTCGGGTGAGGCATTGGCACGGCGCCTCGGCGCGACGCCAACAGGGGCGGCCAGGGCGGGATCACGTGGGGACCGGGAGGCGGTTGTCTTGGGCATGCTTGACATGATACAGACCTGTCTGTATTGTTTTAAGTACAGACAGGTCTGTATCTTTTCAAAGGACTCCCATGCGCTCAGCGACCCAGCCCATTGCCGTGTACGGCGCCACCGGCCACACCGGCCAATTCGTCGTCCGCGAGGCGCAGCGCCGTGGCCTGCAGGTGGTGGCCGTCGGGCGCGATGCCGCGCGGCTCGACGGGCTGTTTGCTTCGACTGTCGGCCAGCGCGTCGCTGCGCTCGACGACCCGGCCAGCCTTGAACAGGCTTTCGCCGGCTGCGCGGTGGTCATCAACTGCGCGGGGCCGTTTCTCGACACCGCCGCCCCGGTGACACAGGCGGCTCTAAGCGCGGGTTGCCACTACATCGACGTGACGGCAGAGCAGGCCAGCGCGCAAGCCAGCTTTGCCGATTTCGATGCACCGGCGCGCGCAGCCGGGCGGGTCGTGATGCCGGCGGCCGGCTTCTACGGCGGCCTGGCCGACCTGCTGGCCGGCGCTCTCGCCTCTGCCGGCCCGATCGACGAGATCACCGTCGCGGTGGGGCTGGACCGTTGGTGGCCCACCGCCGGCACCCGCAAGACAGGCGAGCGCAACAACGTGCCCCGCGTGGTGCTGAAGGACGGTCAGCTGGCGCCGCTGACACCCGCCGCCGACGTGCCCGACTGGGCCTTCTCTGCGCCGCTGGGCCGCCAGGCCATGGTCGAACTGCCGTTCAGCGAAATCATCACCTTGGCCCACCACCTGAAGGCCGGTTCGATCCGCTCGCTGATCAACCGCTCGGCGCTCGGCGACATCCGCGATGCCAAGACACCACCGCCGACCGCGGTCGACGACAGCGGCCGCTCGGCCCAGTCTTTCGAACTCACGGTGCAGCTCGTGCAGGACGGCGTGACCCGCACGGCCAGCGCGCGTGGGCAGGACATCTATGCCGTGACGGCGCCCATCGTGGTCGAAGCCGCCCTGCGCCTGTTGTCTCCCTCGTACCAACGCAGTGGTGCGCTGGCGCTGGCCGAGGCGGTCGACCCGGTTGAACTGCTGCATGCGTTGCACGGCCGGGCGCTGGACGTGTCTGCCAACGCGTTCTCGGACTGAGTGCCGATCCGGCGTCTCGATGAACGACACTGCGCAGCCTGCTGGAGGAACCACACATGCTGCGTATCTGGGGCAACGCCGATTCGGTCAACGTGCAGAAGGTGCTCTGGTGCTGTGAAGAGCTCGGCCTCGGCTACGAACGCATCGATGCCGGCCGGCACTTCGGCGTGGTCGACACGCCAGCGTTCCGGGCGCTGAACCCGAACGGCCTGGTGCCGACGCTCGATGACGACGGCTTCGTCGTCTGGGAGTCGGGCACCATCCTGCGCTACCTCGCCGCGCGGCACGGCGCCGGCACGCTCTGGCCGCTCGACACGCGGGCGCGGGCCGATGCCGACCGCTGGGTCGACTGGTCCAACAGCACTTTGTGGCCTTCGCTGGTGCCGCTGTTCCGCGCGTTCTACCGCACGCCGCCCGAACAGCGGGACGACGCACAGGTGGAGCGCGACCGGCAGGAAGCGCTGTCGGTGTTGCAGGTGCTGGACGCCCACCTCGCGCGCCACCCCTGGGCCGGCGGCGAGTGCTTCACGATGGCCGACATCGCCCTGGGCTGCCCCGCCTGGCGCTGGTTCGCGATGCCGATCGAACGGCCCTCGCTGCCAGCACTGCAGCGCTGGTTCGACGCGCTCACGGCCCGGCCGGCCTACGCGCGCGTCGTGATGCTGGCGCCGTCGACCTGACCCGCGGCTGCACCTTCGCCGGGGCTACCCCGCAGTGGCTGCGGGAGTCGACACCGGCGGCAGTGGCACCCGCGTCTCGAACTTCGAGCAGTTCATCGCGAACATGCTCTTGAAGTTGCGCACATTGTTGTTCGACGAGAAGACCTCACGCGTGAACGCGTGGTACTGCTCCATCGACTCGGCGTTGACGATGATGAGGAAGTCGGACTCGCCGGAGACCTCGTAGCAGGCCATCACGTCTTCCAGCGCGTTCATCTTCCGCTCGAACTGCTTCAGCAGCGCGGCGTTCTGCTTGTCCAGTTCCACTGACACGAACACCGTCAGCGGCCGGCCGACCAGATGGCGATCGACGATCGCGACCTGTTTCAGCAGCACGCCCGATTCGCGCATCTGGGCGATTCGCCGCTGGCAGGTGGCCGGCGAGCTGCCGACCTTGTCGGCCAGGGTGCGCATGGGCAGCGAGGCATCACGCTGCAACAGGTCCAGCAACGCCGTGTCCAGGGCGTCCAGCGCGACCGGGAGCGCGCTGGTTCGAAGCTGTCGAGACATTCCATCCATCCTTCGGCCATTGATGAGACAAACACGTCACCGAATGACGGTTGGCGGTGATCTGCCTCACGATGATGCCCCAAGAATGACGGCATGACCGACACGACCGACGCACCGACCGAAGCGGCGCTGGAAGCAGGCTGGGTGCGCTGGCGCCAGGACTTCCACCGCTTTCCCGAAACCGGGTTCAACGAGCAACGCACCGCGGACCGCGTGGCGCAGATCCTGGGCTTGCTGGGTCTCGAGGTGCACCGTGGCATCGGCGGGACCGGCGTGGTCGCCAACCTCACCGTGGGCGCCGGCAAGGGCGTCATCGGCCTGCGCGCCGACATGGACGCGCTGGCCATGCAGGAGACTGCCGAAGACCGCCCCTACGCATCAAGCCACCCAGGCTGCATGCACGCCTGCGGCCACGACGGGCACATGGCGATGCTGCTGGGCGCGGCGCAGCTGTTGGCCCAGCGACGCGACTTCGACGGCACGGTCCGCTTCATCTTCCAACCGGCGGAAGAGCACGGCCGCGGCGCGGCGGCGATGCTGGCCGATGGCCTGCTGCAGCGCTTCCCGATGGACGAGATCTACGGCGCCCACAACATCCCCGGCATGCCGGCAGGGCACATCGCCACCCGCGTCGGCGGGATCATGGCCAGCGAAGACAACTTCGTCATCCGCATCACCGGCCGGGGTGGCCACGCCGCACGGCCGCACATGGCCGTCGACCCGCTGGTCATCGGTGCCGAGATCGTGCTGGCACTGCAGACGATCGTGGCGCGCTCGGTCGACCCACGGCACGCCGCCGTCGTGTCCTGCACCGAGTTCCTGACCGACGGCATCCGCAACGCGATCCCGACCGAGGTGGTGATCAAGGGCGACACCCGCAGCTACGCGCCCGAGGTGCAGGCGCTGCTGGAAAGCCGCATGCGCGAACTCTGCGACGGCATCTGCCGCGCGCATGGCGCCCACTGCGTCGTCGAATACACCCACGAGTTCGCGCCGACCGTGAACTGGGCGCAGTGCGTGCCGATCGCCGTCCAGGCCGCAAAAGCCATCGTCGGTGACGCGAACGTGGATGCCGACGTGCCGCCGATGATGATCTCGGAAGACTTCGGCGGCTTCCTCGAGGCCCTGCCCGGCGCCTTTGTCTTCATCGGCAACGGTGACGGCGCGGGCCCGGGCGCGACGCCGTTGCACAACGCCCGCTACGACTTCAACGACCGCATCCTGCCCGTTGGCGCGCGCTACTTCGCCGAGCTGGCCCGCGTTCGCCTCCCTCCGTTGCCCACGCGCTGAGATGTTCCTTGCCAACCCCCGTGCCGACCGTCGCCCTTATGACGACGAACTCCAGACCATCCTCAGCGTGGCCGCTGGTCGCGAGAGCCGCCAGCGCCTGTCGTGCTGGAACCGGCTGGCCGCCCAACCGACACCCGCGTGGATGATGCCGAACCTGGCCGCCTCGCTGGACGTTGCGTCGATCACCGTCAAGGACGAGTCCAGGCGCTCCAGCCTCGGCAGCTTCAAGGCGCTGGGGGCGCCCAACGCGCTGATCCTGCTGTTGATGCGGCGCTGGCCCGAACGCAGCTGGACCGCGGTGGAGTTGTTTGCCGGTCAGCACGCCGATGCGCTGCGCGATGTCGTCGTCATCACCGCCACCGATGGCAACCACGGCAGCGCGCTGGCCGCGGCAGCGCAGAGCGTGGGCTGCCGCTGTGTGATCGTCTTGCACGCCCATGTCAGCCTGGAACGCGAACGATCGATTGCCGAGCTCGGCGCCGAAGTCGTTCGCATCCAGGGCAACTACGACCAGTCCGTCAACGAAGCCGCCCGCCTGGCCCGCGCCAACGGCTGGGAGGTGGTGTCGGACACGTCATACGAGGGCTACGAAGAGGTGCCGCGCGACGTGATGCAGGGCTATGGCGTCATCGCCGAAGAGCTGCTGGAGTCGACGCCGGGCCGTGGCGATTGCCCGTACACCCATGTCATCCTCCAAGGCGGCGTCGGTGGGTTGGCGGCCGGTATCGTGAGCCACTTCTGGCAGCGCTACGGTGCGCAGCGCCCGCACTTCGTCGTCGTCGAGCCGGAGCAGGCTGAATGCCTTTTTCAAAGCGCTCGGCAGGGCCGGCCGGCGCGAGCCACCGGCAGCATCGACTCGGTGATGGCCGGGCTGGCCTGCGGCGAAACTTCGCCGCTCGCGTGGCGCTTCCTGCAGCCGGCGGTCGATGTGTTCATGACAGTCTCGGATGCGCAGGCCGTGGCCGCGATGCGCGTGCTGGCCGAAGGCCGCTTCGGCGACATCCCGATCGTTGCCGGCGAGTCCGGCGCGGCTGGCCTAGCCGCGCTCCAGGCCCTGATGCAGGTGCCTGAATGGCGCCGCGCCGCCGCGCTTGACGGCCGATCGCGTGTGCTGTTGATCAACACCGAAGGCGCCACCGCGCCGAGCGTCTATGCCGAGTTGGTGGGCCGCGGCCACGAGACGGTGCTGCAGGCGCAGCGCAGCTGGAGCGGCTAGCCGCCGGCCCGCTTCACCGTGCGCCCATCGGCCTGGATCAGCGCGATGACCCGCTCGACGTGGTCGCCCTGGACCTCGACGACGCCGTCTTTGGTGGTGCCGCCGCTGCCGCAGGCGCTGCGCAGCTTGCGGCCATAGGCGGCCAGCGCTTCGGCGTCGCCGCCGAGCCCGCGCACCACGGTGACCGTCTTGCCGCCGCGTCCTTGCTTCTCGCGGCTGACGCGCACGACGCCATCGGTCGGCGCCACCGGCGCGGCGGTGCAGGCGCACTGCGCGAGAGGTCTCCGGCACGCCGGGCACATCCGCCCGCCCTCGGTGGAGTAGACCAGGCCGCCGCCGTCACGTTGCTTCATGGTCGGGATTGTCGCCGCGCAGTCGCAGCCGGCGACGGCTGCTGCGACCGCAAGCCTGGCCCGCACGACATCGACGAGCGCCGGCTCAGAGCGACGCCGCCGGTGCCGGCTCGTCGATCTGCGCGCCCGTGTAGACCTGCCAGCGATTGCGCCCCGCGCGCTTGGCGGCGTAAAGCGCCACGTCGGCAGCCTTGTACAAGGCCTGCGGTGCCTGGCCGTGACGCGGGCACTGTGCCGCCCCGATGCTGCCCTGGGGCTTCAGCCGGTGGCCGTTGTGTTCGACGGGTTCGACAAAGGCGGCAAAGATGCGCTCGCACACCGTGGCGACCTGGGCTTCGTCGTCCATGTCGTGCAGCAGGACAGCGAACTCGTCACCTCCCAGGCGCGCCACGCGGTCTGTCTCTCGAACGGCCGACTGCAGGCGCAGGGCCACAGCCACCAGCAAGGCGTCGCCCGCATCGTGGCCCTGTGTGTCGTTGACCTGCTTGAAGTGGTCGAGGTCGATGAGCAGCAGCACGAAGCCAGTGCCCGAGCGCTGCGACTGCGCCAGCATCCTGCGCAGTTCGTCGTTGAAGAGCCGGCGGTTGGCCAGGCCGGTGAGCCCGTCGAAGTAGGCGATCTTCTCGAGTTGCCGCTGGCTGTCGAGCAACTGCCCGGTGCGTTCGTCGACCAATGCCTGCAAGACCAGCTGGCGCCGCTTCAGGTACATCGTGCGGGCATGCACCAACGCCAGCAAGACGGCGCAGGCGATCGCGGCCAGTGCGCCGCGGAACCACGCCGTCTCGTGCCACGCAGGCTCGACGGCCAGCGGTATCCGCACGATCGGCGACCAGGGGCTCGCCGGGCCGGCGGCACGCAGCTCCAGCGTGTGCCGACCGACCGGCAGGTTGGTGTACATCACGATGCGCCGGCTCGCATCGACCATGCGCCACTCGTCGTCGATGCCGGGCAGCCGGTGCTCGTACCGATTGCGCTCCGGTGCCGCAAAGTCGAGCGCCGCAAACTCCACCAGAACGCTGCGTCGCGCAGGGCTGATGGGCAGCGGGGCCGCCGGTGGCCGGTCCGTCGGGAAGCTCATCACCGGCGGCTGGTCGCCGACACGCAATTCGGTGACGACGACCGGCGCCACGTACGACGGCTCGGTCATCGGACGCGACGGATCCACGATCGCCAGCCCGCCCATGCCGCCGAAGAGCGCCGCGCCGTCGGCCGTCATCGCACCGGAGGCGGTCCAGTACATCTGGATTCCCAGGCCCTGCTCCGCACCAATGGCATGGGCCTGCAGCGTCTGCGCGTCGATGCGGGCAAGGCCCTTGTCGGTGCTGACCCAGGCGTCGCCCGCCGCATCGATCAGCACCATGTTGACACCGTTGTGCGGCAGGCCTTCGGCGGCGGTGACGCGGCGGATGTCGGGCTCGGCCTGGTCCGGCCTCCAGGTCACCACACGCACGCCGGCGCCGAAAGCGCCGATCCACAGCCGGCCCTGCCTGTCGTAGGCCAGCGAAGAAATGAAGCCGCCCGGCACGCCGATGCGGCCGACCTGCTCTGGCAGCAGCTGCGAGACTGACATGTCGCGTGGCTGCAGCCGCGCCAGGCCCGAGCGCGTGCCGACCCACATCGTTCCGTCAGGCGCCGGCAGCAGCGCACTGATGCGGCGATCGATCAGCCGGCTGCCTTCTTCGCGAAGCAGCGGCGCGAAGGTGGTCGTGGCTGTCTGGGGCTGGGTCACCCAGAGCCCATCGGAGCCACCGAGCCACAAACGGTCTTCCTGCCAGGCCATCGCCCAGACCGCCTGCACCGCCGAGCGACCGGTCACCTCGAGGCGGCGCACCGACGCGCCCGACGCGTCGGCCCGGTACAGGCCGTGCTGGGTCCCCAGATAGACCTCGCCCGAGGGTGCCAACGACATCGACAGCACCCGCCCCGGCGGCAGGGCCGAGCGCGGCGACTGGGCGTCGGGCGCGAGCCGCCCAACCTTGCCCCGCGAAGGATCGACGATGTCCACGCCGCCATCGCCGGTGGCCAGCCAGACCCGTCCACCGGGCAACGCCAGCACGCTGGGCACGTTCATGTGGCTGATGCCGCCCTGGCCGCTCGGCAGCCAGTTCATCACCGCCTCCTGCCGCGGGTCGTGCACGCTGAAGGCGCTGTCCGAGCCGACCCACACCATGCCGCGGCGGTCGCGCAGCAGCGCGAGGATGTCGTTGTCGCGCAGGCTCGACGCGACACCCTCGATGTGCTTTTCCCGCCGCGCCGTCCACTGGTGGGTGTCGACCCGCAGGATCCCGCTGCCCTCGTTGCCGATCCAGACTTCCGCCGGCGCGGCCTGGATCAGCGAGAACACCACATCGGTGTCGTGGTCCAGCGGCTGCTTGACCCGCTCTCTGAGGGCCACGGCCTCTGTTGCCCCCTTCTCGACGACGAAGACGCCGGACGACCGCGTGCCCACCCACAAGCGGCCATCGCTGTCCAGCAACAGCTTGCGCACGTCCGGCGGCGCGCCCTCGGCCGTGGCCAGCGTGACCGGCTCGAACCGGCTGGTTTGCGACGCGCGGCGGAACAGGCCGCGGTCGGTACCGACCCAGAGCGCGCCGGTGGCATCGACGACGACGGCATGCGCCGAACGATCGGGCAGCCCTTGCTGCCCCACAAAGCCGGCATGAGGCTGCACCACGCCGGTCTGCGTATCCAGATGGTCCAGGCCGCCACCGGTGGCGACCCACAAGCCGTGCGGGCCATCCTCTGCCACGGCGAAGACACTCTGGCGCGAAAGCACCGCGCCCTGGGCCAGCGGCGAGACGAAGCGGTCCTGCGCCGGATCGTAGCGAACGAGGCCGCCGGCACTGGTGCCGATCCAGAAGCGGCCGGCCTGATCGGTGTGCAGCGACAGGATGAAGCTGTCGGGCAAGGAGCCGGGCACCGAGACATCGCTGAGGTAGCTGCGCAGTTTGTAGCCGTCCCACCGCAACAAGCCGCTTTGCGTGCCGAGCCAGATGAAACCGGTGGCGTCCTGCCCCATCGAGACGAACGACAGCGTCCCGCCTACGACCTGCCTGAAGACCGGGTCGGCCCGTGCGGCCCAGGCACTTTCCGCATGCACGAGGGTGCTCGCTGCAGCGAGCCAGGCCACCAGCAGGAAGCCGCAAATTCGACTGCAATGCGATCTCGCTGGCTGCCGCATCGTTCGCGCCGGTTGAGGGTGTTAGCGTCGCAACGGCCAGCGGTTCGCCCGCGGCCGACTCCCTGGACCGAGGTCACGCTGCGGCCCGGGCCAGCCCGCGGTGCGCTCGATCCCCCGGTGGGCGGCAATCGCCATTCCCGCTGCACTGGCGCCAGCCTGTTGCAGCGAGCACGGTCATGCCTGCAGCGATGAGCCTTCGAGATAAGGCGTGATGTTTCGCATCGCGCGGGCGACATAGTCTTCTTTTTCTCCGACGGGCGCGACGTAGTGCATCGCGCTTTCCGCCGCCTCGATGCCAACCAGGCGGGCGATCATCCAGGCTGCCAGGTACTGCGACGCGAGGCAGCCACCCGCCGTCGCCACGTTGCCCTGGGCCACGAAAGCCTGGTTCAGCACGGCGACACCGGCTTCCTCGACCCAGGGCCTGGTCGTCAGGTCCGTGCACGCGGGCACGCCACCCAGCAGCCCGAGCCTGGCCAGCACGAGCGTGCCGGAGCATTGCGCGCCCAGCAGCTGCCGCGAAGGGTCCAGCTGCAACTGCGCCATCAGGGCCGCGTCGGCCACGACCTGCCGCGTCTGCATGCCGCTGCCGACGATGACCGCGTCCGCGGCGCAGGCTTCGCCGAGCGATGCCTGGGCTTCGATCACCACGCCGTTCATCGAACGCACACGCGCTGTGGGGCTGGCGATCGAGACGCGCCAGTCCGGCAGCTTGACGCGGTTGAGGATACCCAGCGCGATCAGCGAATCGAGCTCGTTGAAGCCTTCGAAGGTCAGGATGGCGATGTGCATGAAAGGTCGCCTCGTCGGCGCCAGGTCGATGGCAATGCGGCATCGTAGACATGGCTCTCAATACAATCAAATAATTGTCATGGATACACTCGCGCATGGCCCACGGCCGCTACAAGCAACTGGTCGACACGATCGCCGCTGAGATACGGGAAGGCCGCCTCGCGCCGGGCACGCGCCTGCCCACGCACCGGCAGCTCGCCGCGCGCGAAGGCCTGGCGCTCGTCACCGCCACGCGCGTGTATGCCGAGCTCCAGGCCATGGGGCTGGTCAGCGGCGAGACCGGGCGCGGCACCTTCGTCCGCGAGGTCTCGTTGCCGCAAGGGCTGGGCATCGATCAGCGGGCCGTCGCGGCAGGCATGGTCGATCTGAATTTCAACCACCCGTCGCTGCCCGGCCAGGCGGACATGCTCCGTTCAGCGCTGCGCCAACTGGCCAGCGCCGGTGACCTGGAGGCGTTGCTGCGTTACCAACCGCATGGCGGTCGCCCGCACGAGCGGGCCACCGTGGCGCGCCACCTCGCTTGCCGCGGTCTGACAGTCGGCGCCGAGCAGGTGGCGATCGTCGATGGTGCGCAGCATGGCCTGGCGACCGCGGTCATGGCGCTGCTGAAACCGGGTGACGTGGTCGCCACCGATGCGTTGACCTACCCGGGCTTCAAGCTGCTCGCCCAGGCCCATCGGCTGGAGCTGGCGCCGATACCGGCCGCCGGCCAGGGCCTGGACCCGGACGCCCTCGAAGCCTTGTGCCGGCGCCGTCGGGTGCGCGCGGTGTACGCCATGCCCACGCTGCACAACCCGCTGGGCTGGGTGATGAGCGCGAGCCGGCGGCGGCAACTGGTGGCGACCGCGCGGCGGCACGGGCTGCTGATCATCGAGGACGCGGCCTACGCCTTTCTCGCGCCGGATCCGCCGGCTGCGCTGGCCGCGTTGGCACCCGAAGCGACCGTCTACGTCTCGGGCCTTTCGAAGAGCGTGGCAACCGGCCTGCGTGTCGGCTTCGTCGCCGCGCCGGCCGACTGGATAGCGAAGATCGAACGGGCGATCCGTGCCACGACCTGGAACACGCCCGGGGTCATGACCGCGATCGCCTGCGGCTGGCTTGAAAGCGGCACGGTCACGCGGCTTGAAGTGGACAAACGGCGGGACGCCATGGCCCGGCAGAAGATCGCCGATGCCGCGCTCGCCGGGCTTCGACCGGTGCGCCATCCCAGTGCCTACTTCACCTGGCTACCGCTGGCTGAAGAGGTCCGCGCCGACAAGGTGGCCAAGGCGCTGCTGGGCCACCGGATCTCGGTCTCGACGGCCGAGCCTTTCGCGGCTTCTGCCCAGGTGCCGCATGCGCTGCGGCTGGCGCTCGGCTCCGTCGAACTCGACGCGCTGCGCCGCGCATTGGAAACGGTCAGGCAGGTGGTCGATGACCATGCACACTGAGCGTCAGGCCTGCATCACCCCAACGAACCCATGCCGCACCTTTCCCACCTTTCCCATCAGCGCGAAGACATCGCCCCCGGCCGCGTCACCCGCCACGCGCTGAGCCTGGACGACCAGGCGCTGAGCTACCGGCGCACGCTCGAACTGCTGGGCGGCGATGCGGCGTTCAGGCTCTACCTGAGCCGCCTGCTGGCCAACGCCGACTTCGCCTCGTTCCGCTGGGAGACACCGCCGATCACGCAGCGCAGCGTCGATCGGCCGTTTGAATTCGTGCTGGTGAACGACCCGTACCTGCAGGTCAGGCCCGAGCCGCAGGTGTTTGCCCAGCACTTCGCCAAGGCCGGTGGCGCGCCGCTGGTGTTGCCGGTGGCGAACCTGGGCCGCACGGCCACGTTGGTGGTGCCGCGGCAGCTCGATGCGGGCTGTGCCTATCCGCACCTTGCCGCGTTCGTCCGCACCGCGCCAGAGTTGCAGTTGCATGCGCTGTGGCAGTGCGTCGCGGCCACGGCTCTGGCTCAGTTGTCAGACGCGCCGATGTGGATCAGCACCGCCGGCGGCGGCGTGGCCTGGCTGCATGTGCGCCTCGAGGGCACGCCGAAGTACTACGCCCACCGGCCCTACGCCGACCTGCGTCAATAGGTGCCGGGATACAGCCCACCGTCGAGCAGCCAGTTCTGCCCGGTGATGAAGCCGGCCTGCGCGCTGCACAGAAACGCGCAGGCGGCGCCGAATTCATCGGCCGTGCCGTAGCGCTGCGCCGGCACGCCGAGCCGCCGCTGGTCCCACACCGACTCGGCCGGCCGGCCTTGGGCGGATGCAGCGGCCTGCACGGTCTTGCGCAGTCGATCGGTGTCGAACGGGCCCGGCAGCAGGTTGTTGATCGTCACGTTGCGGCCGGCCAGGCGCGGTTGGCGCGCGAGACCGGCGACGAAGCCCGTCAAGCCGCTGCGTGCACCGTTGGACAAGCCCAGCGTGTCGATCGGCGCCTTCACCGCGGCCGAGGTGATGTTGACGACACGGCCGAAGCCGCGCTGCGCCATCGCATCGACAGTCGCCTTGATCAGCGCGATCGGCGTCAGCATGTTGGCGTCGAGCGCGGCGATCCACTGCTCACGGTCCCATTCGCGGAAGTCGCCCGGCGGTGGCCCGCCGGCGTTGTTGATCAGGATGTCGACCTGCGGCGCCGCGGCCAGCGCCGAAGCGCGGCCTTCTTCGGTCGTGATGTCGCCGGCCACCGGTCGCACGACGACGTTCGGGTTCAGCTTGCGCAGCTCGGCGGCGGTTTCGTGCAGTGCCTCCAGGCCGCGCGCGGTGATCACCACGTTGACCCCTTCGCCGACCAGCGCCTTCGCGCAGCCCTTGCCGAGGCCCTTGCTGGCCGCGCAGACCAACGCCCACTTGCCCTTCAGATCCAGGTCCATCACCGCTCCTTGTTGTCGTTGCCCGCCGTGGCCGCTTCGCGCGGCTGCAGCAGGTCCCACTGGTTGCCGTACAGATCCTCGAACACCGCGACGGTGCCGTAGGGCATTTCCGTCGGTGGCCGCACGAAGACGACGCCCTTGGCACTGTAGGCCGCATGGTCACGCCACAGATCATCGGTGTAGAGAAACAGGAACACGCGGCCACCCGTCTGGTTGCCGATGCGCGAGGCCTGCTCGTCGTTGCTCGCCCTGGCCAGCAGCAACCGGCTCTCGCGCGCGCCCGGCGGTGCGACCACGACCCAGCGCTTGTTCTGCTCGGGCACGACACTGTCTTCGACCAGGCTGAAGCCCAGCGTGCCGACATAGAAGGCAACGGCCTCGTCGTAGTCGCGCACGACCAGCGAAACCAGGCCGATGGACTGGCAGGCTGCCATCAACGCCGCGCCTCGCGCAGCGTCGACCACAGCAGGCCCACCCCCAATGCCCCGAGCACGGCGCCGGCGAGCCGGCCGACGAAGCCGCGTTGCGCCGCGTAGCCGGCCTGCACGCGACGCCGCGAGAAGGCATAGGCGAGTGCCAGGTGCCAGACCAGCGCGTTGCTCACCACCAGGGCCACCGACGCGGCCAGCACAAGGGCGCTGGGCTGCGCCGGCAGCGCGGTGGAGAACACACTGCCGAAGAACAATGCCGACTTGGGGTTGGACATGTTGGTCAGCAGCCCGAGGCGGAACGCGCGCCAGGCCGGCAGCTCGCGCGCCTCGGCCGCGGGCGCCGGGCGGGCACGCCACAGCCGCGAAGCGATGTACAGCACATACAGCGCGCCGGCCACCTGCAGCACCAACCGCACCGTCGGGAAGGCGACGAACAGCGCATTGACGCCCAGCACCGCGGCGGTGGACCAGATGGCCGCACCGACGGCCACGCCCAGCGCCGCGCGCATCGCGGCGCGCGGCTGCCCACTGGCCGACAGCTGCGAGATCAACAACACATTGGCGCCCGGCGTGATCAGCGCCGCCACGTGCAGCAGCCAGATCGTGACAAAAGTACTCAGCATCTTTCAAGCCTCGGTGAATTCAACATCGGCAATCCAGCCGCGCCGGCGTCGCGCCAGCCGCGCGGCTTCGTCTTCGCCGTCAAAGCTGGCCGGCGAGCGCTTCAACATCCCGGGCGGCACGCCTTCGAAGGTGTTGACGTTGACGACCGCGTAGAGGCGGTCATCGAGCCGGCAGCTGACCACCGGCACCACGCCGCAGCGCGTGCAGGTGTGGAAGTCGGCCGTCCTGGTGCCGAAGGTGTAGGCCGACACATGCGCGCCGTCTTGCACCTGGACCTTCAGCGCGCCGGTGGGGCACGAAGTCCACACGCCGCCATGCTTGACGCAGAACGTGCAGCCGCAAGCCCGCGCCGGGATCTCGGTGGGTTCGGGCGACCAGTTCAGCTTGAACGAGATGTTGCCGCAATGGCAGGCACCGGAAATCAGCATCTGAAACTCCTCATCGGGACCGCGCCAGCAGCCACACGCCGGTCAACACCAGCACGGTACCGGCCACCAGCAAAGGCGTGAACGGTTCACCGAGGAACACCACGCCCATCGCAATCGTGCTCATCGGGCCGATCATGCCGGCCTGCGAAGCCAGGCTGGGCCCGATGCGCTCGATCGCCATCATCACCATCCACACCGGCGCGACCGTGCACGCCGTCGCGTTGAGCACCGACAGCCACAACACCGGCTCGGCCACCCGCGCCGAAGCCCACGGGTTGACGACCAGGAAGTGGGCGATGCAGAACATGCAGGCCATGCAGCCCGCCCAACCGGCCAGCCGCATCGCGCCCAGGCGCTGCACCCATTCGCCACTCAACACGAGGTAGATCGCGTAGCTCGCCGCACTGCCGAAGACCAGCAGCGTGCCGGCCGCGACGCTGTCGCCTTCGAGCTTCAGCTCCTGGCCGAAGACCAGCACCACGCCGGCATAGCTGAACGCCAGCGCCAGCATCTGCCGGCCGTTGACCTTCTTGCCAAGGAACAGCGCCGACAGCGCCAGCACGATGGTCGGGTTGAGGTAGAGGATCAGCCGCTCCAGGCTCGCGCTGATCAGCGCCAGGCCCATGAAGTCGAGCAGGCTCGCGAGGTAGTAGCCCGAGAAGCCCAGGCCGACCAGCGCCAGCACCTCGCGCCGCGTCAGCCTTGGCTTGCCGCGACCGGCCCACCAGGCCAGCAACGCGAACAGCGGCAGCGCGAACAGCATGCGGTACATGATCAGCGTGACCGGGTCGACGCCGTGGCGGTACGCCAGCTTGACGATCACCGCCTTGCCGGAAAAAGCGATCGAGCCGCACAGCGCGAGCGCCAGCCCAGGCCAGCGACGCGGAGCGGAAGTAGACGGTGCGACGGAGGCGCTGGCGGCAACGGTCATGCGTCTGCCGCGTCCAGGCCCAGGCGCAGCGAACGCCGCGCCGCCTCGTCTTCGGGCGGGTTGCGCTGCAGACCCCATTCGCGGTCGAAGCGCTCGAAACCGAGCGACTCGTAGATGTCGATCGCCACGTCTTCCGGGTCGGCGCACATCAGCAGCTCGGTCATGCCCCAACGCTCGAAGCCCCAGCGGCACACGGCATGCACGAGTGCGCGGCACAAACCGCGCCGCCGCCAGGCGGGGTGCACCTGCACGTTCTGAAAGCGACCGAGCGCCCCATCACGCAGCAACCCACAATCGGCCACCAAGGTGTCGCCATGCCACAAACCAAACCAGTCGCCCAGGCCCATCGCATACAGCTGGGCGAAGCGGCGCATCTGCGCTTCGCGGAAACGGCGATAACCCGCAGGTTCGTGGCCTTGCGGATCGGCGGACTGCAGGTCGACGAACAAGGGAATGTCGCGGCTGAAGTCGATCGGGCGCAGCCGCGGCTGCGGGTCCACGTCGGCCTCGGGCTGCGCACGCAACTGCCCCGGCATCAGCCGCATCGTGGCCGTCTCGATCATCTCGAAGCCCGCCTCGCGCCACGCCGGCAATGCCTCATCGGGCGGCGGCACGGTGTTCACGCCGATCGCCACATGGCGAACACCGGGCCGGCCAGCAGCCACCTCTTCGTCGAAGCGGCGCAGCCAATGCGCCAGGTCGGCATCGGCCGGCGTCTCGCCGATCATCAGGCAGTTGCCCCAGTAGAAACCTTCGTTGCCGGGTGTGCGCACGACGATGCAGTCATCACGCTCGATGACCTCCCCACCCACGCGGTGCAGCAGAAAGTCAGTCCGCCAGCCCGGGCGAAGGTCTTGAACTCGCATGATCAAAGAAGGTCTTCCATAGCGCTGTTCACAGACGACAAACTCACGCACGCCTTCGCGCCGCGCCAGCGCCGCCCAGCCGGTGACCGGTGCCCGCAGGGGTGATTTCTCAATGAGCCCCTGCGGGCACCGGTCACCGGCTCACGCCCACCGCCGCAACGAACAACAACATGACACACCACGCTCAAAACCCCACCGCCGCACCATCCCGCCTTGAGTCGCTCGCCGCCACATAGCCCTCAATACCCGGGTCACCCTGCCGCCAGATGAACTGGCCGGCGCCGAAGTCCATGTAGCTGTCGTCCAGGCCCTCGAACTGGTGGCCCAGCGACTGCAGCCCCGCCAACGTGTCCGCGCGCATCGACCGCTCGACGTTGAGCGACAGCCCCTGGTTGAAGCGCCAACGCGGCGCGTCGCACGCCGCCTGCGGATTCTGGTGATAGTCCAGCATGCGCACCAGCGTCTGCATATGACCTTGCGGCTGCATGTTGCCGCCCATCACGCCGAAGCTCATCTGCGGCTCGCCGTCGCGCATCAGGAAGGCCGGGATGATGGTGTGGAACGGCCGTTTGCGCGGACCCACCACGTTAGGGTGGCGCTCGTCGAGCGTGAAGCCATGACCGCGGTTCTGCAGGCTGATGCCGTACTGCGGCACGACGACACCGGAGCCGAAGCCCATGTAGTTGCTCTGGATGAAGCTGACCATCATGCCGCGCTCATCAGCCGCGGTCAGGTAGATCGTGCCCCCCTTGACCGGGTTGCCGGCCTTGAAGTCCTGCGCCCGCTTCGGGTCGACCAGGCGCGCTCGTTCGGCCAGGTAGGTGTCGTCGAGCAGGTCTTCCGAACGCAACCCCATGCTGGCGGGATCGCTGACGTAGCGGTAGGTGTCGGCAAAGGCGAGCTTCATCGCCTCGATCTGCAGATGCTGGCTTTCGACACCATCGGGGTCGAGGCCACCGATGCCGAAGTGGCGCAGGATGCCCAGCGCAATCAACGCGGCGATGCCCTGCCCGTTGGGCGGGATCTCGTGCAGCCGGTAGCCGTGGCGGTAGTCGACCTCGATCGTATCCACCCACTCCGGGTGGTATGCGGCCAGATCGGCCTCGCTCATCGCCCCGCCCTGCTCCTTGGCCTGGCGCGCGATCGCCGCGGCCATCTCACCGCGGTAGAAAGCCTCGGCCTTAGATTCGGCGATCAGCCGCAGCGCCTTGGCCGCCGCCGGCAGCCGAAACAGCTCCCCCACCTCGGGCGCGCGGCCGCGTGGCAGAAAGGTTTCGGCAAAGCCGGGCTGGCTGACCAGCTCGTGCACGCGCGAGGCCAGCGTCCATTTCTGCTGCACGATCACCGGCACCGCATAGCCACGCTCGGCGATCTCGATCGCCGGCGCCAGCAGGTCGGCAAACGGCAGCTTGCCGTAACGCTCGGACAGTGCGGCCCAGGCCGAGACCGCGCCGGGCACCGTCACCGCATCCCACCCGCGGGCGGGCATCGTTGTGCGGCCGGCATGGCGTTGACGAATGTACCCCGGCGTCCACGCCGCGGGCGAATGGCCCGAAGCATTCAGACCCTTCAGTCGCTGGCCGTCCCAGACGATCGCGAACGCGTCGGAGCCGAGGCCATTGCTGCAAGGCTCGACCAGCGTCATCACCGCCGCCGTGGCCACCGCGGCGTCGACCGCGTTGCCACCGGCGGCCAGCATGCGCAGGCCTGCCTGTGCCGCCAGCGGATGCGAGGTGGCCACGATGTTGCGCGCGAAGACCGGTGAACGATTGGACGCATAGCCGGTCGACCAGTGGAAGTCGTGTCTCATGACGGCGGGCCTTGTGCTGCAGCGTGGCCGGTGGAGGGCAAGCGCCAGAGTCTGCCACCAGACACGGCGCGGACCCTTTCCAATGGGTGATGGCCGGCTTGCCGCAGGGGCAATCTCAACTCACCAGCCGCTCGGCCACATAGCGCTTGACCTTCGGCGGCGCCTCGCCCAGGTGAAAGGCCAGGCGCTGTTCACGCAGGCCGATGTCGGACGCGGTGAAGCGCTCGAGCCGGCGCTGGTGCTCGATCCAGTTCTCGTCGACGAAGTACTCGACATAACGTCCGGGCACCGAGGTGTCGCGCAGCAGCGCCCAGGTCAGCGCGCCCTGGCGCAGGCGGGCGCGGCGCGTCACCTGCATCACCCGCGCAAAGTCTTCGGCACGCGCCGGATCGATCTGGTATTCGACCGATACCATCACCGGCCCGTCATCCGGCGCCACGTTGATGGCCACCTCGGGCACGCTGGCCGGCAGGGCGGGTGTCAGGTCTTCGTCGCCACCGCCTTCCACCGACACGCGGCGGGTGGCCAGCAGCGCCAGCGGGCCGAACACCGCGGCGGCGATCACGGCCGTGCGCACATTACTCAAGCCGGCTACCTGGCCCCACAGCAGGGAACCGGCCGCCGAGCCACCCATCAATGCCATCTGGTAGATCGACATGCCACGCGCCCGCACCCAGTTCGGCAGCGCCAGTTGGGCCGAGATGGTCAGCGAGTTGGCGGTCGAGATCCAGGCCATGCCGGCAATCACCATCGCCGGCAGCGCGAGCCAGACCTGCGGCGAGAAGACCACGGCAAGCGACATCGCGGCATGCACCAGCGTGCCGTAGCGGACGAACTGGTCGCGATCGAAGCGCGCACGCCAGCGCGGGAACAGCAGCGCGGCGGTGACCGCCCCTGCCCCCAGGCAAGCCAGCATCACGGTGAAGCTGCCAGGGCCGCCACCGTGCAGGCTCTTGGCAATCAGCGGCAGCAGCGCCATCAGCGCGGTCGACTGCAGGAAGAACAGAAAGATGCGCAGCAGCACCGCCCGCATTCGCGGCGACTGCATCACATGCTGCCAGCCGACCCGCATCGCACCGACAAAACGTTCGCCAGGCAACGCGCTTTCCTTGTGCTGCGATTTCCAGCGCAGGATCAGGATGAAGGCGCCGAAGGCCAGCAGCGCGTTCAGCACGAAGACCCAGGCGCTCGACGTGGCCGCCAGGATGGCACCAGCCACCACTGGCCCGACGATGCGCGACAGGTTCATCGCCACGCCGTTGAGCGCCAGCGCCTGCGGCATGTGGTGGCGCGGCACGATCTCGGGCACGATGGCCGCGAACACCGGCCAGCGCATCGCCAGGCCGATGCCGTTGGTGAAGGTCAGTGCGATGAGCAGCGGCGCCGTCAACGAATCGGTCAGCGACATGACCGCCAGCACCACCGCGTTCAGCGACACCCACAGCTGCGTGCCGGCGAAATAGCGCCGCCGGTCCAGGATGTCGGCCAGCGCACCGCTGGGCAGGCCGAGCAGGAAGACGGGCAAGGTCGACGCCGTCTGCACCAGCGCCACCAGCACGGGGCTGGTCGTCAACGTGGTCATCAGCCACGCGGCCGCCACGTCGTTCATCCACATCGTGATGTTGGCGGCCAGCCAGGCCAGCCACAGCATGCGGAACAGCGGCGTCGAGAACGGCGCCAGCGCCGAGGTCGAATGGGCGGGGTCGGCGGCGGCCGATGTGGCTTCGGAAGCGGGCTCGGTGGTCACAGACCTAGTGTCGCGTCAAAGACGTCGGAACGAGAAGGGCCCGCGGAAGCGGGCCCTCTTAACCAAGGTTGTTGCGCGGATCCGGCTCTGCCGGTCCGCTGCAAGAGCCCCCTCGGGGGGCAGCGACCGGGAGGGAGCGTGGGGGCTCCCTCCAGTCAATCTGCATCCTGGAAGGCTTCTTCGCGCTTGCTCTTGATCGACGGCAGCATCACCACCACCAGCAGCGCGAGCGCCGCGAGCAGCAGACCGGCCGACAACGGACGAGACAGGAAGAGCGACCAGTCGCCCCGCCCGATGCGCAGTGCGCGCCGCAGGTTCTCTTCCATCATCGGGCCGAGGATGAAGCCCAGCAGCAGCGGCGCGGGTTCGCAGCCGAGCTTGTAGAACAGGTAGCCGATCAGGCCGAAGCCGGCCGCCATGTAGACGTCGAAGTTGTTGTTGTTGAGCGTGAACAGGCCGATGCAGCAGAACACCAGGATGGCCGGGAACAGATGGCGATACGGCACCGTCAGCAGCTTGATCCAGATGCCAATCAGCGGCAGGTTCAACACCACCAGCATCAGGTTGCCGATCCACATCGACGCGATCAAGCCCCAGAAGAGCTCCGGGTTGGTGGTCATCACCTGCGGGCCGGGCTGGATGCCCTTGATCGTCATCGCCCCGACCATCAGCGCCATCACCGCGTTAGGCGGGATGCCCAGCGTCAGCATCGGGATGAAGCTGGTCTGGGCACCGGCGTTGTTGGCCGACTCAGGCCCCGCGACGCCGCGGATGTTGCCCTTGCCGAAAGGCACCTCACCCGGGCGGCCCTTGATCTTCTTCTCGACCGTGTAGGCGGCAAACGAGGCCAGCAGCGCGCCACCGCCGGGCAGCACGCCCAGCAGCGAGCCCAAGGTCGTGCCACGCAGCACCGCGGGCCAGGCGTCCTTGAAGTCCTGCCGGGTCGGCCACAGGCCTTTCACGTCCTTTGTGAAGACCTCGCGGTGCTCGGCCGGCATGCCGAGGTTGGCGATGATTTCGCCGAAGCCGAAGACACCCATCGCAATGGTGACGAAGCCGATGCCATCGCTCAGCTCCGCAATATCGAAGCTGTAGCGCGGCACGCCGTCCATCACGTCGGTGTTGATCTGGCCCAGCAGGACACCGAGGATGATCATCGCGATCGCCTTGACCAGCGAGCCGGAAGCGAGCACCACGGCGCCGATCAGGCCGAGCGTCATCAGCGAGAAGTACTCCCAGGGGCCGAACTTGAAGGCCAGCTCGGTCAGCGGCGGTGCGAAGGCGGCGATGATCACCGTGCCGACGCAGCCAGCGAAAAACGAGCCCAGGCCCGCAGCGGCCAGCGCCGAGCCGGCGCGGCCTTGGCGGGCCATCTGGTAGCCGTCGATCGCCGTCACGACCGAGCTGGATTCGCCCGGCACGTTGATCAGGATCGCGGTCGTCGAGCCGCCGTACTGGGCACCGTAGTAGATGCCGGCCAGCATGATCAGCGCGGGCGTCGCGTCCAGTGCGTAGATCGACGGCAGCAGCATCGCGATCGTCGCGACCGGCCCCAACCCCGGCAACACGCCGATCAGTGTGCCGAGAACGGCACCGCCGAAGGCGTAGAGCAGGTTGGTCAGCGTGAACGCGGTCTGGAAACCGATGCTGAGGTTGTGAATCAAGTCCATGGTGTGTGCGTTCTCGCCTTGCTCAACCGCCGAGGAAGATCGGCCACATCGGGATGGTCAGCTTCAGACCCAGCACGAACACGGCCCATGACATCACGGTCAGGATCACCGCGTTGACGATCGAGCCGAGCCAGGTGTGCTCGTCGCTGGCATAGGCCGACATCAGCACCAGCAATGGCAGCGACACCACCATGCCCAGCCGCGGCAGCGCGAAGCCGAAGACGACGACCGACACGATGATCACGACCAGCGGCTTCCACGCAAAGGCGCCGATCGGTTCGCCGTCTTCGGTCTCGATCGTCAGCGCCTCGAACAGGATCATGCCGCCCAGGATGGCCAGCAACACGCCGAGACCGAAGGGGAAGTACCCGGGCCCTGGCAGCGCCGAACTGCCGAAGCGGTAGTTCAGTGCACCGATGGCAAAGGCGCCACCGACGATGATGAACATCAGCCCAGACCAGAAGTCTTTTTGGCTTTTCACTTTCACGGACCGTCTCCTCGGAAATGCAGAGGTGGAGCAGGGGGTTGCGGCGGATTCTAGGGAGGCCCCCTGCCAGCGTCGCTGTGGATTACACGTAAGGAAAGATCACAGCGCGGGCCGCGTCGGCCCGGCTGCGTCAGGCAGCCTTCAATGCAGTGCGGAACACCCTCTCAGGCGGGGGTCTCAGATTCCCAGCGCGGAGTGCAGCGCAGCACTTCTTCGAGCGAAGTCACGCCTTGCGCGACCTTGGCCAAGCCAGCGACACGCAAGGGTTGCATGCCTTCGCTGACGGCGTGGCGACGCAGGCGCGCCGTGTCCAGGTGCGGGTGGATGGCCGCACGTGCCGGCTCGGTCATCATCATCAGCTCGTACAACGCCGCGCGGCCGCGGTAGCCCGTGCCGCGGCACGCGGGGCAGCCCACCGCCTTGTGCGGGCGGATGGTGCCCGCCAGACGCCACGGCGCAGCCAGCGACTGCAGCGTCTCGACCGAGATCGCCTGGTCCGGCTGCTTGCAGCTGGGGCACAGCGTGCGCGTCAAGCGCTGCGCCAGCACACCGATCACCGTGGCGGTGATCAGGTAGGCCGGCACGCCCAGGTCGATCAGGCGGGTGATCGACGCCGGCGCGTCGTTGGTGTGGACAGTGGAGAACACCAGGTGGCCCGTCAGCGAAGCCTGGATCGCCATCTCGGCGGTTTCCAGGTCGCGGATTTCGCCGACCATGATGATGTCCGGGTCCTGCCGCATCAGCGCACGCAGGCCGTCGGCAAAGCCGAGGTCGAGCGCGGGCTGCACCTGCGTCTGGTTGAACGCCGGCTCGACCATTTCGATCGGGTCTTCGACGGTACAAACGTTGACCTCTTCGGTCGCCAGCTTCTTCAGCGTCGAATACAGCGTGGTCGTCTTGCCCGAGCCGGTCGGGCCGGTGACCAGGATGATGCCGTGCGGGTGCTCGATCAGCTCGTTCCAGCGGCGTGCCTCATCGGGCGAGAAGCCCAGCGACTCGAACGGCTTGTCGACCGTGCCGGGGTCGAAGATCCGCATCACGACCTTCTCGCCGAAGGCCGTGGGCAGCGTCGACAAACGCATTTCGACTTCGCTGCCGCCACCGGGCACGTTCTCCGGCCGGCGTGTCTTGATGCGGCCGTCTTGCGGGCGCCGGCGCTCGACCACGTCCATGCGGCCCAGCAGCTTGATGCGCGCGGTCATCGCCGCCATCACCGGCGCCGGCACCTGGTGCACCAGGTGCAGCACACCATCGATGCGGAAGCGGATCACGCCGGTGTCACGCCGCGGCTCGAGGTGGATGTCGCTCGCGCGCTGCTCGAAGGCGTATTGCCACAGCCAGTCGACGATCTGCACGACACCCTGGTCGTTGGCGTCGAGCGCGTGGTCCTTGATCTTGCCCAGGTCGACCAGTTGCTCGAAGCTGACCGCCGAAGCCGCCAGGTCACCGGTCTTCTTGGCCACCCGCACGTTCGCGGCCAGTGCATAGAACTCGGTCGTGTAGCGCGACACGTCGTCGGGCGTCGCCAACACCAGCTTGATCGGGCGGCGGGTGTGGGCCTCGATGTCGGGCAGCCAGGCCACGTCGAACGGCTCGCAGGTCGCGACGGTGATCTCTTGCAGCCCGACGTTCAGCGGCAACGCGCGCCGCGTCTCGGCGTAGGCCAGCGACATCACGTCGGCCACCTTGCTGGCGTCGACGCGCAGCGGGTCGATGCGCTGGAACGGCAGGCCGAAGCGCTTGGCCAGCCAGCGGGTCAGGATCTCGGTGTCGAGGGCGCTGCCGTCGCGCACATCCTTCAGGCCCGCACCGCCCAGGCGCAGCAGCGGGTGCAGGCTGGAGCCGGCCTGGCCAAAACGCTTGGCCAGCAAGTCGGCCTCCAGCGGCGCCAGCACGCCGTCGTCGCGCAGCCATTTCAGCAGTTGCCGCATGTCCAGCCGGCCCTTCGGCGGCACCGCATGGCGGGGCGTGGTGCCGGCAGGTGATTCGGTCGATGCGGTCATGTCAGCGATCTCGAGAGGGGGCAGCGGGCAAGGGCCTGACCATCCGCAGCCATTTGCGGGCCAGCAGGCCGTAGCGCTCTTCGATGTTAGCGGCGCGCGCCGTCAAGGTCTCGCGATCGGGCACCTTTACATCGCGGGCCGCCACGATCACCGTGTTGCCTTCGCGGGTGGGGCGCAGGCTCCAGACCTGGTCGCGGCCGAAGACCGCGGCGATGCGCTCGGCGCTGCGCTCGAAACTGGTGTCGCGGCCGAACAGGTTGACTGTCATCACGCCGCCGTCTGCATCCAGCACGTTGCGGCAGTCGGTGTAGAACTCCTCGTCGTCGAGCACCGGCGCGGCGGCCTCGTGGTCGTACAGATCGACGTTCAGCACCTGCGCGACGCCGATGTTGTCGGGATCCGCCACCCAGCGCGCTGCGTCGTCTTCGACCACCGTCAAGCGTGCGTCGTCGTGCGGTAGCCGAAACCACAGCCGGTTGGCGCCGATCACCGTCGGGTTGATCTCGACCACCGTGGTCTTCATGCGCAACACCTTGTGGCAAAAACGGGTGATCGAGCCGGCGCCCAACCCCAGCTGCACCGCGTGCCCTTTCGCCACCTCGGCTTCGGGCCGCCACAGCATCCAGGCCATCATGCGCTGGATGTACTCGAGCTCCAGCGACTGCGGCTGAGACATGCGCATCGCCCCCTGCACCCAGGGTGAGTCGAGGTGCAGGTAGCGCACGCCGTCGTGTTCCGACATCGTGGCGCCGGCGAGGTCTTGGGTTCGGGTGGACATCGAGTGGGACTGTAGCAAGCGAGACGTCCCATGAAAAACGCCACCCCGGGTGGGTGGCGTTTCGGTGCGCGGCGTCGAGGCCGCGGCAATCAGAAGTCGTAGCGGATGCCCACCGACAGCGAGCGCACGCTGGCTTCGTCGTCGTTGTATTCGGCGCGGCTGAAATCGGCGTCGCCGACGACCTTCAGGTGCTGATTGAACGAGTAGCCGAAGCCCAGCCCGACGTAGGCCTTGACGTTCGTCTCCGAATCCGAAACGCTCGTGCCCAGCGCCGAGGCGCGCAGCTTGGTTTCCATGTTCACGGCACCGAGGCGAACGTTGCCGAACCAGTTCTCGCCGAACGGCACCTGGTACGCCAGGCCCAGCATCACGCCGCTGGCGCGAGCGGTCGACTTGACGCCCGCGAGGGATGCCCTGGCCTTGCCGAAGTCGATGTAGCCGAGCTCGCCGTACAGGTTGCTGGTCAGCTCGTAGCCGCCGACCAGCTTGTACGACGTCGTCGAGTTCTTGCACGAGTCCGTGCCGTCGCAGTCGATTTCAATGTGGCCCGCGCCGACGTTGCCGCTGACATAACCCGCGGCATGGCCGGCAGTGGACAACAGGCAGCCCATCACGGCGGCCAACGCAAAAGCAATCTTTCTCATCACAACCATTCCTGAGTCATTGTTGAACAACCGCGAACCGCGATTGCGGGCGGATTGTCTGGAGGCCGCCGTAGAGTCGGCTCACCAAAACGGCCTCAGAACGTAACGCCGTCGCTTGGTGGCGACGGCGTTCTCAGGAAGGTCGAAACAGTCGTTTCAAATCGATGTGGGGCCTCAGGCGGCTGCCTGCTTCGCCGGCGCGCGCCAACGCGCCATCAGCTCGCTCCATTTGGCACGCGCCGCCTTCAGGTGACGCTCCTTCACGTGGCCGTAGCCGCGGATGTCTTCCGGCAGCTTGGCGATCTCGACGGCCAGCGCCAGCTTGTCATTTGAAAGGCCGGTCAGCAGCTCGTCGATCGCAGCGCGGTATTCGCCGATCAGCGCGCGCTCGGTGCGGCGCTCTTCGGTGTAGCCGAAGATGTCGAACGTGGTGCCGCGCAATCCCTTCATCTTGGCCAGCAGGCCAAAGGCCGAGCGCATCCACGGGCCGAACGGCTTCTTGATCAGCTCGCCCTGGTCGTTCTTCTTCGCGAACAGCGGCGGGGCCAGGTGGTGCACCAGCTTGAAATCGCCTTCGAACTGCGCATTGACCTTGGCCAAGAAGCTGGCGTCGGTGTGCAGGCGGGCAACCTCGTACTCGTCCTTGTAGGCCATCAGCTTGAACAGGTAGCGGGCCACGGCTTCGCTCAGGCGCGTCGTCGTGCCGAGCTTGGCTTCAGCGGCGCGCACCTTGTCGACGAAGGCCTTGTACTCGGCCGCGTACGCGTCATGCTGGTAGCCGGTCAGGAACTCGACGCGTTTGGTGATCATCTCGTCGAGCGACGGGCGCTTGACGAACTGGATCACCGCGGCGGCCTTGAACAGCGCCTTGACCGACGCCAGGTCGTGCGCGCAGCGACGGCCCCATTCGAAGGCGTCCTTGTTCTTCTCGATTTGCACGCCGTTCAGCTCCATCGCGCGCATCAGCGACTCGTGGCTGAGCGGGATGCGGCCCTGCTGCCAGGCAAAGCCGAGCATCAGCGGGTTGGTGTAGATCGAGTCGCCCAGCAGTTGCGTGGCGGCTTCTTCGGCGTCAAAGGTGGCGAAGTGGTCCTTGCCCACCGCGGCCGAGATTGCCTGCTCGCACTGGCCGGCCGGGAAGGTCCATTCGGTGTCGGTGACGAAACTGGCGGTCGGCGTCGAGTGGTTGTTCAGCGCGACGAAAGTGCGCTCCGGGTGCATCGCGCTCAACGTCGTCTTGCTCGCCGCCACGATCGCATCGCAGCCGATGATCAGGTCAGCCTTGGCGGTGTCGACCTTGGTGGTGTGGATCGCGTCCTGGTTCTCGGCGATCTGCACGTGGCTCCAGGTCGCGCCGCCCTTCTGCGCCAGGCCGGCCGCGTCCTGTGTGACGATGCCCTTGCCTTCCAGGTGCGCGGCCATGCCGAGCAGCTGGCCGATCGTGATGACACCGGTGCCACCGACGCCCGCGACGACGATGCCCCAGGCCGATTCACAGGCCGGCAGCGTCGGCTCGGGAATGCCGGGCAGGCTCGCCAGGTTCGGGCCACTGCCCTTTTTCGGCTTCTTCAGCGCGCCGCCTTCAACGGTGACGAAGCTTGGGCAGAAGCCCTTGACGCAGGAGAAGTCCTTGTTGCAGGAGTTCTGGTTGATCTGGCGCTTGCGGCCGAACTCGGTTTCCAGCGGCTCGACCGAGACGCAGTTGCTCTGCACCGAGCAGTCGCCGCAGCCTTCGCAAACCAGCTCGTTGATGACGACGCGCTTTTCGACGTCGGCCATCGTGCCGCGCTTGCGGCGGCGGCGCTTCTCGGTCGCGCAGGTCTGGTCGTAGATGATCGCAGTGGTGCCCTTCAACTCGCGGAACTCGCGCTGGATCTGGTCCAGCTCGTCGCGGTGATGCACGGTGACGCCCGGGGCCAGCGCCACGCCGTCGTACTTGCCCTGCTCGTCGGTCACGATCACCAGCTTGGACACGCCTTCGCTGACCACGCTGTTCATGATCTGCAGCACCGAGTGGCCCTCGGGGCGCTCGCCCACGCGCTGGCCACCGGTCATAGCGACCGCGTCGTTATAGAGGATCTTGTAGGTGATGTTCACACCCGAGGCGATCGACTGGCGAATCGCCAGGATGCCGCTGTGGAAGTAGGTGCCGTCGCCCAGGTTCGAGAAGATGTGCTGCTCGTTGGTGAACGGCGCCTGGCCAACCCAGGGCACGCCCTCGCCGCCCATCTGCGTGAAGGTCTCGGTGCGGCGACCCGGCATCCAGTTGACCATGTAGTGGCAGCCGATGCCGGCCACCGCGCGCGAGCCTTCAGGCACGCGGGTCGAGGTGTTGTGCGGGCAGCCCGAACAGAACCACGGCGTGCGGTCGCCGGTCTTCACTTCGAGCGCGGCGAGCGCCTGTTCTTTGGCGGTGATGACGGCGATGCGCTCGTCCATGCGCGCGGCCACATCGGCCGGCACGCCCAGCTTCTTCAGACGCTTGGCGATGGCCTTGGCAATGATCGCCGGCGTCAGGTCGGCCTTGGCGCGCAGCAGCCAGTTCTCGCTCGGGTTCGGCATCGACCATTCGCCGCCGGAGAGATCACCCTCCTGCTCCTGGAACTTGCCGATGACGTTCGGCCGCACGTCCGAGCGCCAGCCGTAGAGCTGTTCCTTGATCTGGTACTCGATGACCTGGCGCTTCTCTTCGACCACTAGGATCTCTTGCAGGCCGGTCGCGAAGTCGCGGGTGATGGTCGCTTCCAGCGGCCACACCACGTTGACCTTGTGCACGCGGATGCCGAGCGCGCGGCAGGTGTCGTCGTCCAGGCCCAGGTCGCTCAGCGCCTGGCGCATGTCGTTGAAGGCCTTGCCGCTGGCGATGATCCCGAAGCGGTCGCGCGCCGATTCGACGACGTTGTAGTTCAGCTTGTTGGCACGCACATAGGCCAGCGCGGCGTACCACTTGTAGTCCATCATCCGCGCTTCCTGCTCCAGCGGCGGATCGGGCCAGCGGATGTGCAGGCCGCCCGGCGGCATCTGGAAGTCCTCCGGCATGATGATCTTCACGCGATCGGGGTCGACGCTGACGCTGGAACCCGACTCGACGACCTCCTGGATCGTCTTCATGCCGCTCCACAGGCCCGAGAAGCGGCTCATCGCATAGGCGTGCAGGCCCATGTCGAGGATGTCCTGCACGTTGCTCGGGAAGAAGGTCGGGAAGCCACAGGCCTTGAACACGTGGTCACTCTGGTGCGGCGCGGTCGAGCTCTTCGACACATGGTCGTCGCCGGCGATGGCGATCACGCCACCGTGCTTCGACGTGCCGGCCATGTTGGCGTGCTTGAACACATCGATGCAGCGGTCCACGCCCGGGCCCTTGCCGTACCAGATGCCGAACACGCCGTCGTACTTGGCCTTTTCCTTGAACAGGTCCAGCTGCTGGGTGCCCCAGACAGCCGTGGCACCGAGTTCTTCGTTGACGCCCGGCTGGAAGACGACGTGGTTGGCGGCCAGGTGCTTCTTGGCACCCCACAGCGCCTGGTCATAGGTGCCGAGCGGCGAGCCGCGGTAGCCGCTGATGAAGCCGGCGGTGTTCAGGCCATTGCGAGCATCGCGCGTGCGCTGCAGCATCGGCAGGCGCACCAGCGCCTGCACACCGCTCATGAAGGCGCGGCCGGTTGGCAACGCGTACTTGTCGTCGAGCGTGACCGATTCCAGCGCTTTGCGGATCGAGTCGGACAGCGGGGCGTTCATGGCGTGCGTGCTCCTTGGAGGGCGGCGATTGCGGTGAGGAGGGTGCGCGCGAAGGCACGTCAAGCTCGTGGCCTGCGCGCCTTGGCGAAGAGGGGTGAATGCGCAAAGTGTAGAAGCAAGGGCGCGACAGGTGCTTTCTTTTGATTGCCTTGGCGGTATGCTTTGAGAAAAAATCTTGCTCAAACTTCTTCCAAAGAGAACCAAGATTGCCGAAGCCCGCAAAACCCGGGAAAACCAGTAGCACCGATCCCCGGCCAACCCCCACCGTCGGGCCGACCGCAGGTGCGGCAACGCTGGACCGCTACGACGTCGCCATCCTCGACGCGCTGCAACGCGACGCACGCCAGTCGAACGCCGACTTGGCCACAGCCATCGGCCTGTCAGCCGCCCCCACCTGGCGCCGCGTGCGCCGGCTGGAGGAGCTGGGCGTGATCACCGGCTACCGCGCCGAGATCGACCGCCGCAAGATCGGCCTGGGCGTGCTCGCCTTCGTGCGGGTGGACACCGACCGCGACAACGCCGCCGCCACGCAGGCACTGGAAGCCGCGATCCGCAAACTGCCCGAGGTCATCGCCTGCCACTACATCAGTGGCGCTGGGACCTTCGAGCTCCAGGTGCTCGTGACCGACCTTGACGCGTATTCGCGCTGGACGATGGACACACTGTTCAAACTGCCCAACGTGAAGGACCTGCACACCAGCTTTTCGCTCGGCGAGGTGAAGGCGGGGGCGGCGTTGCCGTTGGGGCATTTGCGCTCGTCCTGAGCCGCCTGCGTCACGCCGCACACATAGCCCGTTAGAGCTGTTTCAGATTGCAACGGCGTCGCGAAGCGTCATGGCAACGCGTTAGCCTTCGCGTCCACATTTCGATTCCGGGAGAGGAACACCAATGAGATTCCAAGCAAAAATTCCGCGAGGGCTGAGTGCCGCCGCGATGCTGGCGCTCGCGCCCTTTGCGGCATCGACCTTCGCCGTGGCCCCCGTGACGCCCGAAGGCTTCGAGCGTTCGACCTGGGTCGGCTACCAAGCCTGGTTCAACGTCCCCAGCGACGGCACCGCCCGCCACTGGACGCACTGGGGCACCACCGACCCGCTGCAAGCCGACAAGATGTCGATCGACATGTGGCCGGACACCGCAGAGTACCCGGCCAGCGCGTTGCAGGACACCGGGTTCAAGCTGGGCAATTTGCAACCGGCCAAGGCGTTTTCCTCGTACAACGAAGGCGCGATCGACAAGCATTTCCAGTGGATGCAGCAGTACAACGTCTCGGGCGCCATCCTGCAGTGGTTCATCGTCGAGCCGGCCACCTATCGCTTGGACATCAGCAAGCGTGTACAGGCCAGCGCCGAGAAGTACGGCCGCCAGATGTTCATCGAATTCGACATCTCGGGCACCAAGGGTCGGACCACCTGTGGTGACGGTCCCAAGCTGGTCGAGTGCATCCAATCGCGTTGGAAGAGCGCCGTCGATGCCGGCGTCACCGCGTCGCCGGCCTACAAGCGCTTCAAGGACAAGCCGATCGTCGGCATCTTCGGCATCGGGTTCGATGCCAGCGACCACTTGACTGCAGCAGACGCCGCCACGCTGATCCGCTGGTTCCACACGGACGCGCCGGTGGCCTACCGGGCTTCGGTGATGGGCGGCCTGCCCTCGGGCTGGAGAACGAACAGCGACGACGCGATCGGGCACGACACCGCGAAGTGGCAGCAGAACTACGCCAGCCTCGACATCCTGTCGCCGTGGACGGTCGGCCGATATTCCGCCGCTGCGGACACGATCAGCTACATCCAGGGCCGCGTCGGCGCGGACATGGCGCTGGTGCGCTCGCGCAACCAGCGCTACCTGCCGGTCATCTTCCCGGGCTTCAGCTGGAACAACCTGAACGGCGGCCCCCGCAACCAGATCCCGCGCTGGGGCGGTCAGTTCCTCTGGACGCAGGCACGCGAGAACGCCCAGCTGGGCGCCACGGGCTACTTCGTCGCGATGTTCGATGAAGTCGACGAAGGCACGGCCATCTTCAAGACCGCCGCGACCTCGGCCACCGCGCCGAAGGAGTTCTACACGCTCCAGTTGGACGACGACAACATCGCGCTGCCCAGCGATTGGTACCTGCAGGTCAACCGCACGGTGGTCGACGCGGTGAAGCAGTCCGGCATGTCGGGCTTCCTGACCACGACGCTGCCGCTGAGCTTCAAGGCGGGGGCCCTGACCATGCCCGCTGGCACGTCGAAGAACGGTGGCCCATTCAACTTCGCGTTCCAGGTTGACGGCAACCTCGTCATTTACGACGCGGCCCACCATCCGCTGTGGGCCTCGAACACCACCGGACATAGCTGCACGGCCAGCACGTGCTCGGCGGTCTTCCAGGCGGATGGCAATTTCGTCCTGAAGCAAGGCTCGACGGTCTACTGGGCGACGCAAACCAACGCCCCGAAGGGCCGCCTCACCGTCACGTCTGCGCCCCCGTTCATCCAGGTGCTGGCTGAAGACGGCACGCCCAATTTCACGACGTCCGAGGTCCTGAGCTCGCCTTACCAGACCTTCAACCTGCGTCCCACCACCCATGCCTGGTTCGCAGGCGGACGCTTGTCTTACCAGACGGACGGCAATCTGGTGATCTACAACGACGCTGGCATTCCCACGTGGGCAACGAACACCGCCAACCGATCGTGCACCTCGACAACCTGCGTGGCGAGCTTCACGTCGGACGGCAATTTCAGCCTCTACCAGAACGGGGTGGCTTACTGGACCACCGGCACGGCGGGCTCCGCCGCGGTGCGGATCAACGTCTCGGCGTCGTACCTGACCCTGACGGCCGCCAATGGCCTGGGGATCTGGCCCGCGGAGTGATGCGATAGGCTTGGCAAACTCCGAAAGCGGCGCCGATGCCCGCTCCCGCTTTGCTAGGCTTTTCGTATGGACCTCACTCCCGCCCGCCGCGAAATCACCACCGAGCGCTTGCTGCTGCAAGCCGGCGACGAGACCTTGGCCGAGCCGCTGGCTGATTTCTACAGCCGCAACCGGCGCCACTTCGCGCCCTGGGACCCGCCGACCGTCGACAGCTTCTACACGCCTGCCGCGCAGGCCGAGCGCATCCGGCTGGGGCTGAAGGCGTTCAGCGAGGGGGCGGGCTTTCGCTATTGGCTGTCGTTGTGCGCCGAGCCGTCGCGGGTGATCGGCTCGGTGCACTTCAGCCAGATCGCGCGCGGCGCCTTTCACAATTGCGTGCTGGGTTACGCGCTGGACGAGCGTTGCCAGGGCCGTGGCCTGATGCATGAAGCGCTGTCGGCCGCGATCGACGAGATGTTCTCGCCGCAGGTCAACCTGCACCGCATCCAGGCTGCCTACCGGCCCGAGAACAAGCGCAGCGGCGCGGTGCTGGCGCGGCTCGGGTTCCGCCCCGAGGGGCTGGCCAAGGAATATCTGTTCATCGACGGCGCCTGGCGCGACCATCAATTGACGGCCTTGACCAACCCGATGTTCAACGAGCCGTCGGACTGGTAGCCCGACGCGCTCAGTGCGCCGCGTGCCCGGGCCCGGCGTGCGTGCTGTGGTCGCGCCGCACCCGTTGCGGCAGCGGCCTGTGGGCCAGCGCTTGCAACGTGGCCGCGGCGTGGTGGCGCCGCGCCATCGTGCTGGTGGCCGCCAGGTTGCCGGCGTCGTAGACCACTTCGCCGTTGAACACCGTGTGCGTCACCGCCACCTGCATCAGCTGATCGGCCGGCGTGTCGTATGGGTCATGGTCCAGCACCACGAAGTCGGCCAGCTTGCCGAGCTCGATCGTGCCAACCTTGGTGTCCAGCCGCAGCGCCTTGGCCGCATTGACGGTGTAGGCCACGATCATGTCGGCCACCGGCACCACCTCTTCGGTATGCAGCTTCTGGCCGTAGTACGGCGAATCGGCGAACGGGCCGGTGCGGGTGGCGGCGATTTGCGTCGCCGACATCGGCGTGTTGGGCATCGGATCGCCCGGGAGTGCGTCGACCGGCCAATCGCTGCCGCCCACCAGCGTCGCGCCTGCTGCTTTCAGGCTGCCGGCGGGGTACATGTAGCGGTGTGTCTCGGGCAGGATGTAGGGCTGCACCGCTTCGACCGAGTACTCGTCCGGCTGGGCCCAGAACAGCTGCATGTTGGCGTAGACGTTCAGCGCCTTGAAGCGCGCGAAGTCGGCCGGGTCGACGATCTGCAGGTGCGCGATCTGATGCCGGTTGTCGGTGGCGCCGTTGGCCTGTTTGGCCGCCTCCAGCGCGTCCAGCACCGCATGCGTCGTGAAGTCGCCGATCGAGTGGGTGTGGATCGTGAAGCCCTCTTTGTCGAGCCGGGCCACGTAGCGGTTCAGCACCGCCTGGTCGAAGTAGCGGCCACCGAAGTTCGTCGTCGGCTGGCCGTGGTCGTCGAGGTAGGGTTTGATCATCGCCGCGGTCTGGGTCGGGTACTCGATCACCCCGTCGGAGAAGATCTTCACCGCGTCGGCCTGGATCAGCGGATGCGTCGCGTACTTGGCGCGCAGGCTGATGAGGCGCTGGTACTCGGCCTCGCTGTCGCCGATGTCCGACATCAGTGCCGCGCGCACCCGCATCTTCAGCGTGCCGGCGGCTTCGAGCATCTCGTAGACCTGCAACGCTGATTCGCTGGTCCACGCGTCCTGCACCGAGGTGATGCCCTTGGAGCGGATGATGTTCAGCGCCTGCTGCGCCAACGCGAGGCGCTCGTCCAGCGTCAGCGGCGGGATGATCGAATCGACCAGGCCCTGGGCCGCGTCCTTCAGGAAACCGGTGGGGTTGCCGTGCGCATCGCGCTCGATCTGGCCGCCGGCCGGGTCAACGGTGACGGCGGTGATGCCGGCCAGTTGCAAGGCTTTCGTATTGACCCACTCGGTGTGGCCATCGATGCCGTGCAAGGCCACCGGGCGCGTCGCGCTGATGCGGTCCAGATCGGCCGCGGTGGCAACGAAGTTGGTCGGGTTGACGTTGGCGATCTCGATCCACTTGACTTCGGCCGCCGACTGCGGCTGGGTCAACGAAGGGCCGCTCCCGAGTTGACCGACCCCTTCGGGGGGCGGACGGCGCGCAGCGTCGGCCTGGGGGGCTTCATTCGGCAGGCAGTCGCTCAATGCGTAGGCCACGATCTCGTCGACACCGAGCGCGACGCCGTCGACGCTGCACTGCGCCAGCCGCTCTGCACCGCTGGCTGGGTGGATGTGGCTGTCGATGAAGCCCGGCAGCAACGTGCGGCCCTTGAGTTCAATGACCTGAGTGTCGTGACCGATGTAGTCGGAGACCTCGGCGTCGCTGCCGACCGCAACGATGCGTTCGCCGCGCACCGCCACAGCCGTCGCGGTGCGGCCTTGAGCATCCATGGTGCGCACGGTGCCGCCGCGCAGCACCATGGTCGCGGGCTCGGGGCGGTCGCTACCCCAGTCCAGGCAGCCCGCCAGGCCGACTGCGACGGCCGCGACGGCCCACCAGGTGAGGGCAGATCGGGTCGATGGGGTCTTCTTGCGGGGCTGAGGTCGCTGCACGGGCATCTCCTGCGCACATCGGCGCTTCCTTGGACGGGTTGGACTCTGGCCGGCGGCTGCGCCTGCGCCAACCCTGCAGATGCACGGGTCGAGCCGCTTGCTAAGCTGTCAGTCAATGGACCTCGCCCGTTTCTCCGCGCTGGTGTTGGCTTGGCAACGGCTGGCGGTCGAAGCGCCGGCTGAAGGGTTTCGCGGCGCGGCCCTGGCTCTGTTGGAGCCGCATGTTCCGATCGACTCGGCCTGGTGGGGCATTGCCAACCCACAGGCCGCGCAGGTCTCGGTCATGCAGGGCTACCTGCACCGGCTGCCGCCCGCCTTCATCGAAGACTGGTGGGGCATTGCCGATGTGGACGCGCTGGCCCGCCGATGCGCGGAGCAGCCGGGCATCACCGCGCTGGACGACGGCGAGGGGCCTGCCGACCCGGCCGAAGCCGCCTTCGATGCCCGCTACGGCCTGCACTCCGCGTTGTCGACGCTGCTGCCGGACGAGAGCACCGGCCTGTACAACTTCGTCTCGCTGTTCCGCAGCGAAACGCAGCCAGTGTTCAGCGAAGACGAGCGCCAGCTGGTCGAACTGCTGGTGCCGCACCTGGTGCAAGCCGAGCAGACGCACTGGCGACTGGCACTGCGGCGCCAGTTCGCTGCGGCCGGCGAACACCAGGCTCAGGTCGACGAAGCGGGCTACCTGCAGCACGCATCGCCCGACTTTTGCCACCTGCTGTTGCGCGAATTCCCTGCCTGGCCCGGCGGGCCGCTGCCGCCATCGTTGCAGCCGCTGTGGCAAGCCGGGCAAGGCCAATGGCAAGGCCGGTGGATCGAGGTCGGCATCGAGCCCCTGCCGGCCGGCGCCGATGGCCGGCGCATCACGCTGCGCTCTCGCATCGGCCACGGCCTCACGCGGCGCGAAGAAGCGATTGCCCGGGCCTATGCCGCCGGCGACTCGTACAAGGAAATCGCGCGCCAGCTCGGGCTGTCACCCGCCACCGTGCGCGGCTACCTGCGCGACTGCTACCTGAAGTTGGGCGTCTCGAACAAGGCGGCGCTGGGCGGCGTGTTCCAGCGCGGCTCAGCAGGCCGCTGAACCTCGCGCTCAGCGCGCGGCGGGCAAGGTTCCCGTCACGCCCTGCACCAGCCAATCCATCTGCGCGATCTGCGCCTCGCTCATCGTGGCACCGGCCGCCTGGCGCTCGCGGCCGGTGTTGTCGACCAGCCGGCCTGCAAAGGGCTGGAACTGCCCTGCACGCAGCTGCGTCTCGATTTGCACGATGGCCTCGCGCGTGGCCGGGCTGAGCTGCGGGCTCAAGGCGGCCAAGCGGACCATCGCGTCCTTGGTGCCCCCAACGTAGGCTTGCGACTGCCAGCGCCCGTCCAGCAAAGCCTTGACGACGCGGATGTAGTACGGCCCCCAGTGCTGCGTCACCGCAGCCAGCTGGGCATTCGGCGCCACATCGCGCATGTCGCTCTGGTAGGCCAGCAGATGGACCTTCTTCTCCTCGGCCACCTGCGCCACCGCCGGCGAGGCCGTGTGGTTCGTCAGCACATCGACGCCCTGCCCGATCAGCGCCAGCGCGGCGTCGCGCTCGCGCGCGGGGTCGAACCAGGTGTTGAGCCAGACCACCTTGACCTCGGCCTTCGGGTTCACCGAGCGCATGCCGATGGTGAAGGCGTTGATGCCCTGCACCACTTCGGGCACCGGGAATCCCGCCACGTAGCCGGCCACGCCACTCTTGCTGTGGTGGCCGGCAATGATGCCGGCGAGATAGCGCCCTTCGTAGAAGCGGGCGTTGTAGGTCGACAGGTTGGGCGCGGTCTTGTAGCCGCCGGCGTGCTCGAACTTGACGTTCGGGTAGTCGGCCGCCACGCGCAGGGCCGGCTCCAAATAGCCGAAGCTGGTCGCGACGATCATCTGGTAGCCCTGTGCCGCCAAGTCGCGCATGACACGCTCAGCGTCGGGGCCTTCAGGCACCGACTCGACTACCGTCGTCTTCACGCGCTTGCCGAGCACCGTCTCCAGGTCCTGCCGGCCCTGGTCGTGCTGGTAGGTCCAGCCGGCCTGGCCGATCGGGCTGACGTAGACGAAGGCGACCTTCAGTGGCGCGGCTGAATACTGCGCAACCGCCCAGGTGGCCCCAACAGCACAGGCCGCAAGCAGCATGGCTTGGCCGAATTTCTTCAACATGCAGGTCCTCAAAATAGGCATCGGCAGGCACCATCGGGCCCGGCGCCAGCCTGTATCAACAGGAAAAACCCCAGTGTCGGGCACGGGGTTTGCGTGGATATCCGGTTCAGAATGCCGCACCTTGCGTCCCTTGCCCTCGCGGCACCCTATTCTTCAATCCCCAACGCACGGCACAACCGTCCTAGGAGATTTCGCATGAGCTATCAACGCTCCACCCCTTCGATGCACAAACTCGCCGCACTGGCCCTGCTCGTCGCCACCGGCGTGCAGGCCAAGACCCTGGTCTACTGCTCCGAAGGTTCGCCTGAGAACTTCACCCCGGCGCTCAACACCACCGGCACCAGCTTCGACGCGGCCCGCCCCGTCTATGACCGGCTGACCCACTTCATGCGGGGCTCGACCCAGGTCGAGCCCGGCCTGGCCGAGAGCTGGACCATCTCGCCCGATGGCAAGACCTACACCTTCAAGCTGCGCGCCGGCGTCAAGTTCCACAGCGTGGCCGGCTTCACCCCGACGCGCGACCTGAACGCCGACGATGTGGTCTGGTCGTTCGAGCGCCAATGGAAGCCCGATCACCCGTACGCCAAGGTCTCGGGCGGCAAGTACGACTACTTCGCCGACATGGGGTTCAAGGACGGCCTGGTGGCTGTCGAGAAGGTCGATCCGCTGACCGTGCGCATCACCTTGAAGAACCCTAACGTCACGATGCTGCCGAACCTGGCGATGGACTTCGCCGCCATCGGCTCGGCCGAGTATGCCGACGCGTTGGCCAAGGCCAACAAGAAAGAGCAGTTCGACCAGGTGCCGGTGGGCACCGGCCCGTTCAGCTTCGTCACCTACCAGAAAGACGCGGTGATCCGCTACAAGGCCAACAAGGCCTACTGGGGTGAGAAGGCATTGGTCGACGACCTGGTCTATGCGATCACGCCGGACGCGACCGCCCGCTACTCCAAGCTGAAGGCCGGCGAGTGCCACCTGTCGGGCTACCCCCGCCCGGCCGACCTGCCCGAGATGCAGAAGGACCCGGCGCTGAAGGTCACCAACCTGCCTGGCCTGAACATTGCCTACTGGTCGTTCAACACGCAGAAGCCCCCGTTCGACAAGAAGGAAGTCCGCCAGGCCTTCACGATGGCGATCGACAAGGCGGCGATCCTGAAAGAGGTCTACCTGGGTGCCGGCACCCCGGCCAAGAACCTGATGCCGCCGACGCTGTGGGGCTACAACGACAAGGTGCAGGACTGGCCGTATGACCCGAACAAGGCGAAGGAGCTGCTGGCCAAGGCCGGCGTGAAGACGCCGATGGAAGTGGACCTCTGGTACATGCCGGTGCAGCGCCCGTACAACCCGAATGCCAAGCGCATGGCGGAGATGATGCAGTCCGACCTGGCCAAGATCGGTGTCAACGCCAAGCTGGTCACCTACGAATGGGGCGAGTACCGCAAGCGCCTGCAGCAGGGCGAGCACATGACCGGCATGCTCGGCTGGAACGGCGACAACGGCGATCCCGACAATTTCTTCTTCCTGCATGGTTGCGATGCCGCACGCCCAGGTGGACAGAACTTGTCGAAGTGGTGCAATAAGCCCTTTGACGCGCTTCTGGAGAAGGCCCGCACCTTGACCGACAACAAGGCGCGCGCCAAGCTGTACGAGGAAATGCAGGCCATCGAGCACGAAGAAGCACCCGACTTCAAGATCGCGCACTCGGTGGTCTACGAGGTGATGCGTAAAGAAGTGACGGGCTACAAACAAAGCCCGTTCAACACGCATGAGTTCAAAGGTGTCGACCTGAAGTGAGGAAGTGAGACCCGCCATGACAATGTTTGCCCATACCCGTGTTGCTTTTGGCCTGCTGGTGCTGGTCGGCATGGCCGCCCTGACCGGCTGCCAGCCCGGCGTGCCGGACACGGTAAAGATTGGCGTGGCGCAGCCGCTGTCCGGTCCGTTGAAAGATCTGGGCCAGGACATGGTCGACGGCACCCAGATGGCCATCGACGACATCAACAAGGAAGGCCTGAAGATCGACGGCAAGGTCGTCAAGCTGGAGATCATGACGGCCGACGACAAGGCCGACGCCGAGGCCGGCAAGGCCGCGGCGAAGACCTTGGTGGATGCCGGTGTGATCGCGGTGATCGGCCACCTCAACTCGGGCGTCAGCATCGCCGCCGCACCGATCTACGCCGAGAAGATGATCCCGCAGCTGGCGATCTCGACCAAGCCCGAGTACACCAAGCTGGGCCTGCCGACGACCTTGCGCCTGGTGGCCAGCGACGCGCTGCAGTCCAAGGCCATGGGCTCGATCGCCGGTGGCCTGCCTGGCGACCACGTCTACGCGGTCGTCGATGACAACACGCCTTACGGCAAGAGCCTGGCCGAGAACGCGTTGGCGCAGCTCAAGGGCAAGACCATCGGTGTGCGCTCGTCGCTCGACGACAAGACGACCGACTTCAAGGCGCTGATCGCCCAGCTGCAGGAAAAGAAGGTCGACATCTTCGTCACCACGCTGGCGGACTTCCAGATCGTCGCGCTGGCCGACCAGATGGTGCTGGCCGGCATGAAGAACATGCAGATCATCGGCAGCGACACGATCAAGACCGAAGGCATGTTGAAGGTCAACCCAGCCGTCGGCACGATCTACGCCACGTCACCGATCATCGGCGCGGCCGAATTCACCGGCGGCAAGCCCTTCCTGGAGAAGTTCCGCGCCCGCTTCAAGCACGAGCCGGTCTACGCCGCCCACTATTCGTACGACGCGGTCTATGTGCTGGCGGCTGCACTGAAGAAGGCCAAATCGGCCAAGGGCGACAAGCTCGTGCCGGCGCTGAAGAGCGTCGACGCGCTGGCGCCGGTGACCAGCAGCATGCGTTTTGCCGAAGACGGCGAACAGCGCTACGGCTCGGTCAGCGTGTACCAGCTCAACCACGGTGCCTGGTTCCTGCTGACACGCAGCGACGTGTGGTGATCGGCGGCGACAATAGCGCCCCAGCCCGCCAAGGGCTGACATAAGAGACAAGAGAGAGACAAGCGGCCCTCGTCACAGGGGCCCCCAGGAAACGCCTTTGGCGTTTCCGCCCCCCGAGGGGGTTCAGAAACTCGGGAACGGCCCTTCGTTTCTCGAGGGCCGCAACAATTCATGCTGAAGTTTCTTTGGCGCCGCTTGGCGCTGACCGTTCCGACCTTCATCGCGCTGATGTTCGTGACCTTCGTGGCCATCCGGCTCGTGCCGGGTGACCCGGTCGAGGTGCGGGTGGGCGAGCGCGGCATCTCGCCCGAGCGCCTGGCCCAGTTCCGCCACGAGCTCGGGCTGGACCAGCCGGTGTGGAAGCAGTTCCTGGACTACATGTGGCAGTTGCTGCATGGCGACTTCGGCACTTCGCTGGCGACCAACCAGAAGGTGCTGACCGAGTTCGCGGCGCTGTTCCCGGCCACGCTGGAGCTGAGCCTGTTCGCGATGCTGTTCGCCGCGCTGATCGGCCTGCCGGCCGGCACGATGGCCGCCGCCAAGCGCGGCAGCCTGTACGACCAGGCGCTGATGGGCCTGTCGGTCACCGGCTACTCGATGCCGATCTTCTGGTGGGGCCTGCTGCTGATCATGTTCGTCGGTGAGCGCTGGGGCTTGACCCCGGTGTCCGGCCGCATCGACCTGATCCAGTACTACTTCGAGCCGGTCACCGGCTTCATGGTGATCGACGCCTGGCTGTCGGGCCAGGCCGGGGCGGTGAAGGACGCACTGCACCACCTGGTGCTGCCCGGCATCGTGCTCGGCACCATCCCGCTCGCGGTGATCGCCCGCATGACCCGCTCGGCGATGCTCGAGGTGCTCAGCGAAGACTATGTTCGCACCGCTCGCGCCAAGGGCCTGCCGGCCTGGCGGGTGATCGGTGTGCACGCGCTGCGCAATGCGCTGATCCCGGTTGTCACCGTCATCGGCCTGCAGGTCGGCGCGCTGATGGCCGGTGCGGTGCTGACGGAAACCATCTTCTCCTGGCCAGGTGTGGGCAAGTGGCTGATCGAGTCGATCTCCCGCCGCGACTACCCGGCCCTGCAAGGCGGGGTGATGCTCGTCTCCACCATCGTGATCGGCGTGAATCTGCTGGTCGACCTGACCTACGGGTTGATCAACCCGCGTATTCGCCATGCTTGAGCGCCATGCCTGAGACCCAAACCCTCGTGGCCCCCACCCCTGCCCCCACCGCTTCGCCGGCCCCACCCTCGCCGCTGCGCTCGTTCTGGCTCGCCTTCAGCGAGAACAAGGGCGCCGTCGCCGGCCTGATCGTCGTCACCATCGTCGTCGTGCTGGCACTGCTGGCCGACTGGGTCGCGCCCTACTCGCCCACCGAGCAGTTCCGCGACGCGGTGCGGGCCGCGCCGGTCTGGGCCGAAGGCGGCTCGACCCGCTTCCTGCTCGGCACCGACAGCCTCGGCCGCGACATGCTTTCGCGCCTGATCCACGGCGCGCGCATCTCGCTGTTCATCGGCATGTCGGTGATGGGCGTGTCGTTCGTGATCGGCGTGCTCCTGGGCCTGGCCTGCGCCTCGCTCGGCCAGGCGGTGGACGTCGCGATCACCCGCGTGATGGACCTGATCATGGCGGTGCCCAGCCTGGTGCTGGCGATCCTCGTCGTCGCAGTGTTGGGCCCCAGCCTCGCCAACACCATCATCGCGGTGACGATCGTCTACCTGCCTCGTTATGTGCGGCTGCTGCGGGCCTCGGCGCTGGCCGAGTTGAAGAAGGACTACGTCACCGCCGCCAAGGTGGCCGGCGTCGGCGGTTGGCGCCTGATGTTCCACACCGTGCTGCCGAACTGCCTGGCGCCGCTGATCGTGCAGGCCGCGCTCGGCGTGTCGGACGCGATCCTCGAAGCGGCCGCGCTTGGCTTCCTTGGCCTGGGCGCGCAACCGCCCACTGCCGAGTGGGGCACGATGCTGGCGGATGCGCGCGAGTTCATCCGCTCCAACCCCTGGCTGGTCACGCTGCCCGGCCTGGCGATCCTGATCACCGTGGTGTCGATCAACCTCGCCGGCGACGGCTTGCGCGACGCACTTGACCCGAAGATGCGAAAAACGTGAGCCCCCACGCTCCCTTCCGGTCGCTGCCCCCCCAAGGGGGCTCGCGCAGCGGACCGGCAAAGCCGGATCCGCGCACGCCACTTGAAGAGCGGCGGCTCCTGCGGAGCGCCGCAGAGGGAAGGCACGTAGAGCCAAGATGAACTCAAGTTCAAATAAACCACTGCTTGATATCAAGGGGCTGACCGTCAGCTTCGCTACCCGTGGCGGCGCCTTCCGCGCGGTCGATGGCGTAGACCTGCACGTGGCCCCCAACGAGGTGCTGGCGATCGTCGGTGAGTCCGGCTCCGGCAAGTCGGTGGCGATGCTGGCCATCATGGGCCTGCTGCCATGGACGGCGACGGTGAAGGCCGAACGCATGATGTTCGATGGTCAGGACCTGCTCGCGATGACGCCCAGACAGCGCCGCGCCCTTGTCGGCCGCGACGTGGCGATGGTGTTCCAGGAGCCGATGAGTTCGCTCAACCCCTGTTTCACCGTCGGCTACCAGATCGGCGAAGCGCTGGCCGAGCACACTGATCTCGACCGCAACGCGCGCAAGAAGCGCGTGATCGAGTTGTTGGACCAGGTCGGCATCCCCGACGCGGCACGCCGCGTACGGGCCTTTCCGCACCAGCTGTCGGGTGGCATGAGCCAGCGGGTGATGATCGCGATGGCACTGGCCTGCAAGCCGCGCCTGTTGATCGCCGACGAGCCGACCACCGCGCTGGACGTGACGATCCAGGCCCAGATCCTGGACCTGCTGCAAGGGCTGCGGCGTGACACCGGCATGGCGTTGGTGCTGATCACCCACGACCTCGGCGTGGTAGCCGAAGGCGCCGACCGCGTGCTGGTGCAGTACGCCGGCCGCCCGGTTGAAACGCAACGCGCCGACACCTTGTTCACCGAACCCCACCACCCGTACACGGCAGCGCTGCTGTCGGCCCTGCCCGAGCGCGCGCGCCAGGGCGAGCGCCTGGCGGCGATCGACGGCATGGTGCCCGGCCAGTTCGACCGCCCCACCGGTTGCCTGTTCTCGCCCCGCTGCCCGTTCGCGCAGCCGGCCTGCCGTGCGGTTGCGCCGAAGCCGGCCAGCGACGCGCTGGGCCGCGCGCTGTGCATCACGCCGCTGGTCGATGGCCAGCCCTCGCCGCTGCAGGTGGAGGCGCAAGCCGCATGAGTACGACGAATCAATCCAACGCCCCGGTGCTTGAAGCCCGCGACCTGCGGCGCGACTACCCCGTCTCACGCGGCTGGATGAAGGGCACCGCCACGGTACAGGCCTTGGCCGGCGTCAGCTTTTCGGTGCGAGAGGGCCGCACGCTGGCGGTCGTCGGCGAATCGGGCTGCGGCAAGTCGACGCTGGCGCGCCTGCTGACGATGATCGAGCTGCCGACCAGCGGCCAGCTGATGATCGACGGCAAGGACGTGGCCCACGCCGACGCCGCGCTGCGCCACGCGCTGCGGCGCCAGATCCAGATCGTGTTCCAGAACCCCTACGGTTCGCTCAACCCGCGCCAGACGGTGGGCGATGCACTGACGGAGCCGCTGCTGGTCAACCACATCGGCGACGCCGCCGAGCGCGAGGCCCAGGCCCGCGCGATGCTGCGCCAGGTGGGCCTGCGCGAAGAGCACTTCAACCGCTACCCGCACATGTTCTCGGGCGGCCAGCGCCAGCGCGTGGCGATTGCCCGCGCCTTGATGCTCAAGCCGCGCGTGCTGGTGCTCGACGAGCCCGTGTCGGCGCTGGACGTGTCGATCCGCGCGCAGGTGCTGAACCTGCTGGACGACCTGCAGCAAGCGCTGGGTGTGGCCTACGTCTTCATCTCGCACGACCTCGGCGTGGTGCGCCACGTGGCCGACGACGTGATGGTGATGTACCTCGGCCGCTGCGTCGAACAAGGTCCGCGCGACGCCGTCTTCGACAACCCGCAGCACCCGTACACCAAGGCCTTGCTGTCGGCCACGCCGACGGTGGACCCGGCGATGCGACGCGAGCGCGTGATCCTGAAAGGCGAACTACCCTCGCCGATCGACAGACCCACCGGCTGCCCGTTCCGCACCCGCTGCCCACTAGCCTTCGACCGCTGCGCGCACGTCGAACCGGCACTGGAACTGACTGGTCAGCAGCATGTGGCGTGCTGGGCGGTCAATCCGGTGGCCGCCAGCCCCGCAGCAGTCGCGGCCTGAGACCATAGAACAGCCATCGGTGCCTCTCGGCATCGATGGCTCGAGTGATCGACAGGCCGGCTAGCTGCCTTTCTTCTGGTAGGTGCCCATCAGCACCGCTTCGGCCAGCACATGGCCTTTCATGGCCTGCTCCAGCTCGGCCTTGGTTGGCTGGGTCAGCTGGACGAGCGTGGTGTCGAGCGCGTAGAGCTTGAAGAAATAGCGGTGCCGGCCGATCGGCGGGCAGGGGCCACCGTAGCCCAGGCGCTTCCAGTCGTTGAGACCTTCGCGGCTGCCTGGTGGCAGCGCCTGGCCCTCGCCGGGCAAGCCGCCCGCACCCGGCGGGATGTCCAGCGCCACCCAGTGCACCCAGGTTCGCTGGGGCTTGGCAGGGTCCGGCGCATCGGGGTCGTCGACGACCAGTGCCAGGCTCGCGGCGTTCGGCGGCACGCCGCTCCAACGCAACGGCGGCGCGAGGTCTTCGCCTTCACAGGTGCAGCGGCGCGGGATCTCTGCGCCGTGCGTGAAAGCGCTCGAGGTCAGCTCCATGGCAAGGCTCCTTTTCGACAGTCGGCGCACGCGCCGGCCCCAACATCGGCGACGCAGTGTGGCGCGCCCGCACGGCAGCGGCAATCCGCGCGCCCGTGCCCCTCAAGGCAGCGCCTCAGCTCAGCTCAAATGCCGCCCGCCGCCGCCTTGCCCTGCAGCTCGCGTGCGACCCGCTCGGCGCCGTACACGCGCTGCAGCGCGTAGACGATGGCCTGCGCATGCACGGCGATCGAGCGGGCCCGGGCGTCGGTGTAGACGAAGCGACCGCCCAGGGCTTCCAGGTTGCTGTCGAACATCAACCCGACCAGTTCGCCGCGCTGGTTCACCACCGGCGAGCCGGAGTTGCCGCCGATGATGTCGGCGGTGGTGACGAAGTTCAGCGGTACCTTGGTGTCGAGCTTCGCGCGTGCCTTCTGCGTGACCGGCGACAGGTCGAACGGCTCCTTGCCGTCGAAGGCGTCGGCGCGGGCCAGCAGGCCGCCAAAGGTGGTCTTCCACGGAGTGACCCAGCCGCGCGATTCATAGCCCGCGACCTTGCCGTATGACAAGCGCAGCGTGCCGGTGGCATCGGGCGGCAGGTTGCGGCCATAGATCGCGAAGCGCGCCTGGCCCAGCCTGTCGGCCGCTTGCTGCACCGGCGTGTCGACCTGCTCTTCCTTGAAGCGCGCCAGCTCGCGCCGCAACGGATAGACCTCGCGCGCCAGGCGGATCAGCGGGTCGTCCGACGCCTCGATCGCCTTGACGCCGCCGGCCATCAGCGCCGAACGCACGCCCACGTCGTCCAGGTGGCTGTTGCGCACCCAGCGCTCGGCAGCCGCCTCGGGCGTGTCGCTGCCCAGCACGGTCTTGACGAAACGGTGCTCGGCGCCGAGCAGGGCCTGCGCTTCGCGGAACTGGCCCGCCAGGCGCGCGACCTCCAGGTCCTTGTACAGCGGCGCGTCGGCCTTCAGCTTGCGCTCGATGTCCGGCAACGCCGTGTCGCGAAAGGCCACCAGGCGCTGCGACTCCGGCAACTGGCGCTCGTAGGCCAGCTCGACCAGGTTGCCGGCATGGGCGAACAAGGTCTTGTGGCCATAGCCGACAGTCCACAGCTCCTTGGCCTTGGCGGCGTGGCGGCCGGTGGCTGCCTGCACCTCGGCCCAGGGATCGTCCTTCAGGCCGCGCTCGGCATAGGCAGCACGAAAGCGCGCCTCGTCGGCCTGCTTGGCCGCCATCACCGCCGGGTCGTTCAGCGCCGCGAATTCGCCGCGCATCGACTTCAGCCAGTTCTCGGTGCCGAACAGCCGGTCCACCGCCTGGCGCGCCGCTTCGGGCGACCGCTTCGAGTAGGCGTGCAGCAGCGTTTGCTGCGTTTCGGCGCTGGCCAGTTGCAGCGGCAGCAGGGTCTCGCGGTTGGTCTGCAACTGCGCCAGGGTTTGCAGCCGGTCGGTGCGGCCGGGGTGGCCGATCACGAACACCGCGTCGCCCTCGGCCACCGGCTTGTCGGCCAGCGTCAGGTGCTGCGGCGAGACAATCGGCTTGCCGTTTTCATAGACCCGCATCAGCGCGAAGTCGAGCGCGAAGCGCGGGTAGACGAAGTTGTCCGGGTCGCCGCCAAAGAATGCCGCCTGGAATTCGGGCGCGAAGACCAGCCGCACGTCGTCCCACTCCTTGAAACGGTAGAGGTGGAACAACGAGCCGCTGTACAGCGACACCACCTCGCAGCGGCGGCCGATCTTGGCGTCGCCGCAGCGCTTTTCGAGACCGGCGATGGCTTCCTTGCGCAACGCGTTGCGTTGTTCGTCGTTGCTGCCGCCGGCCATGGCTTGGCGCACGGTCTCGGTCACGTCCTCGGTCGAGTGCAGCACCCGCGCCGTGCCACCGGGGCAGCGCAGCTCCTGGGCAGCGGTGGCCGCGATGTAGCCATGGCTGACTAGGTCGCGCCTGGCGCTGGAGAGTTGCTCGATGCAGCCCAGCGCCACGTGGTGGTTGGTCAGCATCAGGCCGTTGGCCGAGACGAACGAAGCCGAGGCACCGTAGTTCACCGCGGCATGCTGCAGATGCTTCAACAGCGACGGCGACAGCGTCACGCCGTAGCGCTGCTGCACCTGATCGATCGGCGGGTTGTCGAAGGTCCACATGCCGTCGTCGGCGAGGGCCGCGGCGGCGGGGGTCAGCAAAACGGCAGCGGCAAGAAGGTGGCGGACAAAGGCGCGCACACCCGCCTGGCACAGGCGGTCGGTCATCGGTCTTACTCCCTGGTTGGGTGGCAGGCTGGCTCAACGCAGGAAGCGGGCCCACGCCTGCCAGCGTGGTCGACGCCGACGAGTTTAGAGCCTGCCCCGGCCAGCGCTGGCGTGCGCGGTCGCCTCAGCCGGCAGCGGCATCCGTCAACGTGAGGACAAGAGCCGCTCGCGCACCGCCGCGACGTGCACGCCGACCTCGTCGACGATCTGGCACAGCACCTCTTCGTTGCACCCCAGCTCCTGGCACCAGTAGTGCAACTCCATCGGGTCCATCGTGTTCACGCGGCCCGGGTCGAGCGGCTTCAGAAAGCTCGCCGGGTCGGTCGTGGCTTGCGGGCTGTTCTGCATCATGGAGCCTCCTGCGCTGGCGGTGCGCCGAGTGGGCTTGCCCGTCGGCGCGAAACGTCCAGTGTGGCCACCTGCCCCGACAGCAGCAACCGCCCCACAGCGAAGCCCCTGCCGCTGTCATGCCACAGCGGCAGGCAAGCGGCCTAGCGCACGCTCGCCGTCAGATCCGACTTGCCGGTGGGCGCCATCGGTTTGACATCGCCCGGGGCTGCAGCCGACATGCCCGCCTCCCACCGCTTGGCCAGATCGACCAGGCGCTCGAAGGCCGCGCCCTCGTTCAGCAAGGCTTCCTTGGTGCGAGGATCGAGCGGGTTCTCCATGCCGAGTTCGTCGCGCGGCATGCGGTCCTTGCGCACGGAATCCATCACCCGCTTGATTTCAGACGCGGCATGCATCGGCGTCTGCAGCAGCACCAGCCGCTTCATGCCGTCGGGGTTGTTCGGCACGTGGCAGTCCATGCACTGACCTTCGCGCAAACGCAGGGCGAGGCTCTTGTAGGCGCTGTCCAGCTTGCCGAGGTAGGGGTTGTCCTGCCGCATCAGGCCGTCGAACACCGTGACCGTCGGTTGGCTGCGGCCTTGTGCATCGGTCCAGCGCCACTGGCCGTCGAACTTGGGCGGTGTCACGTGGGCGCTGGCCTGGATCGGCGGGTGGGCACCGAAGACGGTGAACTGCGCGACCTTGACCTTGTCGGTCTTCACGTCCCACCACAGGATCAGGTCATTGGCCTTTTCGTACATGCCCCACTTCTCGCTGTCGTGCCAGAAGGGGTATGGAAACTGGCCCGGCGTCAGGCCGTTGCGGAAGGCCGTTTCCAGGCGGATCTGGTACAGCCCTTCACGCTCGACATAGTTGACGCTGAACTGGCCGTTGAACATGAACAGCGGCACGTACATGCCGGCCAGCACATCGGGCCCGAACTGCGTCAGCTTGGCATCGGCGAGCTTGACCGCCGGGTCCCGCTGGCGACCCCACAGCACGAAGCTCTGCAGGCTGCGCTTGAACTGCGAATCGCGAAACAACCCGCTGCGGCACTTGTCGAAGGCGGCCTGGTCGGCGGCATCGGCCACCGGGCACAGCTGGGCCAGCTCATCGGCAATCCGCGCCGCCACTTTGATCACGCGCCCCTGAGGGTCCTCCCCCGCTGCTGCCGGCAAGGGCGCCGTCTGGCCTTGCGCGCTGATCCAGGATCCAACGAATGCACAGGCGAGAAGAGAGAACTTCAGCTTCGTCATCAAGGTTCGTGCTCCATCTTGGGTGGGTGAAGATCAGTGCTTCAGCCACCCAATCCTGGGCAACGAAGCACTGGATTGCGCGGGACCTGGCGGCGTGACGAACGCCGACCTAGTGCCCTGTCCCGCGGATAGCTGTCATTGCGACGGGCCGCAATGGGGATGATCGCGAGACGACGAGCCAGGCCGATACCGAGTGGTCTCGGCCTGGCTTGGCGGCGCTGCGAGCGCCCCATTTCGGCCCGCCCTCCGGGTTCGACCAGATGGCGCGCTCGCGCGCCCGGCCATCAGGGCAGATACGCTGGGTATCTGCCCAGCCGTCCGGGCGTACGTTCATCACCATCTGGTCGAATCTCAATGGCAGCTCTCCGCGGGACAGGGCACTAACCGATGATCCGCCCGGTGCGGTCGATCGCGACCACGTCGACGAAATGCGAGCCATCGAGCTTTTGCGGCGAGAAATGCACGCGGTAGCCACCCAGGTCGACGTTGAGCTCGGACAACGCCTCCTGAAAGCGGGTGCGGCTGAGCTGCGTGCCACTCTTGGCCGAGCCGGCCCTGGCCGCCTCGATCGCCACGCGACCGGCGATGTAGCCTTCCAGGCTGGTGAAGCCGATGCGGGCACCGCTGCCCAGTGCAACCAGGTCTTCCTGGCAACGCTTGACGACCTGGGCCGATACCGAGCCCGGGCGCGGCACCACCTGGCTCATGATCACGCTGCGGCCCTTGTTGGCCATGGCGTCGATCAAGGTCTGGCCGGCGAACGACGACGCGAAGTGGAAGCCGGGGTAGCCGCCCACCGCCATGCCCGACATGATGTCCAGCACCGGCTGCGCGTTCGTCGTGAACAGCACGCAGTCCAGGCGCGCGTCCAGCAGCTTGCGCACTTCGGCGTCGAAGCTCTTCGCGTTGCGGTCCAGTGCCACGCTGACAGTCATCTCCAGCCCGACCGCCTTCAGCGCCTTGGTCATCGCGGCCTGGTTGGCGGGCGATGTGTCCTTCAGGTGCACATAGCCCAGGCGCTGCATGTTGAAGCTCTTGATGTACGACAGCATGCGCTGGTACTCGTCGTCGTATCCGGTGCGCACGTGGTAGGCCATCGTCCACTTGTCATCGCGGATGCCCATGTTGCCGCTGGCCGTGCCCAGCACCACCACGTGCTGCTCCTCGGCGAACGGCAGGCAGACCTCGGCCGCGGCTCCGCTGGTCAAGCCGACCAGTGCGGTCACGCCCGAGTCGACCAGTTGCTTGACGTTGGTCTTGCAGCGCTCCTTGTCACCGGCATCGTCGAGCGTCACCAGCTCGAAGCGCGGGCCTTTCGGGTCGGCCTTGTTGGCGGCGTTGAACGCGGCCAGGATGCCGTCGCGCACGTCCTTGCCGTAGCCGGCCTGTCCGCCGCTGAGCGAGGCCGACTGGCCGAACTTGATGACCGACGGCTGCGCACGCAGCGGCGCCATCCACCCGGCAGCCGCGAGCGCGGCACCGTTTACAACCAAGCTTCTTCTTTTCATCACGGCCCCAACAACAGCTAAGAAAGAAAAACCGGGCGCACCCGACGCGCCTGGCGCATGCCGAGGCGAATGCTCAACGTCGGAAGTCCGTCTCCGTCCTGCAGCAAACCAGCTCCGGCTTCGCATCGCTACCTGCGATGTTCACCGCTGTCCGTGACAACTTTGCGAGCGTCACGCGCTGGTCCCCAACCCTTTTGCAGCAGCCAACCGATGTAGACCGAACGGCGCATCGGTAGCCCCCTCACAAAAAAAAAGGGTGCCGGCAGCAAGCCACCGGCACCTTGAAAGTCAACCAACTCTTGCCCGAAGGCTCGACGCCGGTTGTGGAGGGATCTGGTAACGGCCGACTCGTCAGAGTCGGTGGAGGTTGTTGATCATCATTCGGGGAATCACTTCAGCGTTCCCCTCGTTCATCTTGGTCTTTGGCTTCAGCCGCCGCTTCCACCGTAGGGAAAGTCGCAAAGGCCGAACAGCGCCAGCAGGAAGTCAAACATGGGGTACTCCTCAACAACGTCCTCAATCAATGACGGAATTTCAACAAAGAAGAGGCTGTCTCGCCACCTACTCAACCGGGTAGGGGCCGGACAGCCCACCCGGCGGGCAGGTACTGAAAGCCGCCATCCGGGCCGTCATGGCTGCCTCGAAGTCACCTCGCCAGCAGGGCATGTCCCCGCTATGTCTTCAGAGAATACCGAGCGAACTTGCCTTGGTGGCGGCGACCACGCGTGAGGAAACATCCAGTTTCTTAAAGATGTTCTTGAGGTGAAACCTCACCGTGTTTTCACTGACGTTCATCAGCTGCCCGATGATCCAGTTGGACTTGCCCTCGAGCACCCGCAGCAGGATCTCCCGCTCCTTGGGCGACAGCTTGGGCTTGGCCGCCACCGCATGTGGCGGGGCGAGCAAACGGCATGCCGCATCCTGTGCATGCGCCGCCAAAAACTGCAGATCGGCCAGCATGCGCGTCAGGTCTTTTTCATCGGTCGGCAGATCGCGCTCACGGTCTAACCCCAGCAGGAAGATCTTGTCGTCCGAGAGCTGCAAGGCCACGCAGATTCCGGTCCGGAAACCCCACGGTGCGGCGTGCTCCCACAACTCAGGGGCGCCGTTTTCAACATAGAACTTCTGGTCGTAGAAGAACGGCACGCCGCGCTGGCGCAACCGCGACAGCACCGGGTCAGCTGTGAGGTTCTTCGAATCGAACGACTCGTTCAGGAAATCAAGCGGTCGATTGCCCACGTAGGGTGCGTACTCCTCCAGTGCGCGGGCGTGGTTCGCCATCAACACCCCGCTCACCAAAGGGAAATCCATGTGGTGAGCAAAGGCAATCAGCCGCCGCCGGAAGCTCTCCTTGTCTGGCGACTGACTGATGTCGAGGTATTTCTGGAGTAACTGCATACGCACCTGTCGTGCAGAAGTTATTGCTTTTTTGCCACTCACCTACCCAAGTGGATAGCTTGTTTGGGGACACGGGGCGATGGAGACTCCGAGCCTACTGCAATTCAGGGGGACTCCAATGAACGCGCAAGCAGCGTCGTCGATTGCAATGTGGCTGCCCGTCGACGTCAAGCTCCAGCACTGGGCTGGCGCGTCGCGGCGTCTGCGGCATTGCACCAGCATGCAGCGACGCCGTGGCCCCGATGACTTCGTAGAACATGGCGAGACGACCTGGGCGATGAACTCGACGCTGGGCACGATGACCATCCTTTTCGAATGGGCCGAGGTGACCCGGGGTGTGCTTGCGCTGGCCAACCCGATGGGTATCGTTTCCAACGTCCGCCTGATGACCGATGAAGGCGATCCGCTGACGCCGATGCAGACCTTGCTCGAACTGAACTTCACCGTCCACGAGCTCGACTGGCAGACGGTGGTCGCCAGCAAACTCGAATCGTGGCGTGATGCAGTTGCACCCGCAAGCTCTTCTCGGGCCTCGCGTGAAAAGGCTTCCATCGGCCGCCGCGCCATTGGCAGGCAAACGGGCGCGGCACTCGCCTTCAGCATGGCTGGCGCCTAGCGGGCCTGTCCGGCGCTCGCTGGTGCGTCGGTGGCCCACCGCACCGCCTGTTCCACCACCCACCCCCCGTCATCCAGCGGCAGGTCATGGCCGGCGCTGGGGTGTTCGATGAGGGGCAGCTGCCAGGCGCGGGCCAATGCGTGTGAGCAGCGTGGGTCCACAAAGCGGTCGCCAGCGCCCACCAGCACAAGCAATGGCACTGCAGGTGCCTCGGCCGGCGCGCGGTAGCGCAACGCGGCCAGCAGCTGGCGCAAGGCGTTGGCCGCACTAACCGGCCGTGTGCGGCTGATCGCGATCCACAGGGCGACCACGCCGGGGTGCGCCTCGGGCCGCGCGCTCGTCAGGCTTAGCAGGGTGGCTTCGCGCCCGGCCACGCCCCCGCGTCCGGCCAGCAAGCCCAGCAGGGCTGCATAGTTGGCCGGCCGCAGCCGGTGGTGAAACGGGCTGAAGCGGGCCAGGCTGGTGTTCAGCAGCACGCCGCCGGCCAGCTCTTGCGGGTAGCGCGTGGCCCAGTCCAGCGCCACCATCGCACCCAACGACAAGGCCAGCAGGTGGTACGGCGGCTTGGCCTGCATGTCGGCCAGTTGCGCACGGGCCGCGTCGACCATCGCCGCCACGCAGGTCGGGCTGCGCTGGCGGTGCCATTGGCCGTTGCCGGGCAGGTCCAGCCCCAGCACGCGGGCGCCGGGTGCGCGGGCTTGCAGCTGTTCCATGAAAGGGCCCCAATGCGCCCGCTCGCGTGTCAGGCCGCGCAGCAGCACCCAGGTCGTGCCTTCGCCCGTCACGGTGCCGTTCATCGCCCGGCTCGCCGATACCAGCGCTCGAGCGCCTGAGCCTGGTGTTGTGCGCGCTGCGCCTCGGCCGGCCGCCAGCGGGTGTGGCTGCCAGCGGCTCGGCCGACGAAGTCCAGCAGGCTGAGGTGGCGGCGCAGCACCCGCTGCTGGCGGTGGCCGATCAGCGGGTTGAAGATGCCGTGGCGCGAGAACATCTGGCGCGGATTCTTCTTGATCCACAGCCACGAGCCCATCTCCAGCGTCAGCGGCAGGAACACACGCGCCGGCTCCGACGCCCTCGAGCGCAGATACAGGTGGTCCCACAGGTCGCCGTGGGCGAGGTACTGGCGGCTTTGCGGTTCCATGGTGTAGCGGTGGTGCAGCAGCGCCTGGTCCATCGTCTCACTGAAAGCATGCAATTCGGGCAGGTGATCGATCGGGCGCTTGCTGCAGGCAAGCGGGAACCACAAACGATCGTTCATGCCGAAACCGGAATGGCAGTCGAGCGCGATGCTGAACGACCGCCCGCCCAATTCGGCCTCCGCGACCTCGCACAGCGCAGCGCTTTCGCGCTCCATTGCCGCGCCGCGCACCCCACGGTACCAGGGCAGTGCCGCGCTGATGCGCTGGCCGCCCACCAGCCAGGGCACCGGCTCCAGCGCATCTTGTGGCGCATTGCGCATCAGGTCGACGCCGTTCGGGTTGGCACGGGTACCGCGCCAGCAGCCGCCCGGGTTGACCAGCGGCACGAACAGCATGCCCATCGATTCCAGCTGGCGGTGCAGCGTGTCGTCCCAGCGCAGGCGCATCACCAGGCTGCGCAGGTAGGCGATGACGACCTCGGCGCCGATGCGCTCGAGTCCATGCACGCCGCCGAAGTAGCCCACCGCGGGCGCATCGGGCCCGACGCGGCCCAGCATGTAGGCGTGGACCGGCAGCATCCGGCCGTCGACCTCGACCTCGCACAGCAGGCGCTGCCTCAGGTATGGCGAGCCCTGTTCGGCCAGGGTCTGCAGTTCCAGCAGTTCGGGCAGCACGGGTGGAGAAGGCGGCAAGGGCATCGAGTCAGGCCAATCGGAACACGCCAGCATAGCTATCCGCCATGCCATCAATGTGTCATGTGGCGCCGCTACGGTGGTGGCCCTCGCTGCTTCGCCGCGGTACCTGCGCGGCCCGCCTCATGCACCTCGTGCGCCGCTGGACCACCCATCCCGCCCTGGCCCTGGCCGCCACGCTGCTGATGGGTCTGCTCGAACTTCTGGCACTGGCACGATCGCGCGGCGCGGCGCGGGTGCGCCCCTTGCGCTGAGGCCCACGCGAAAGCGCTGGCCGTGTAATATCCACCGGACCTGTTCGCCGTTGGCTGCAAGCCGCTGAGCAGGTTGGGGCTCGGCACCCGTGATTGCCGGCAAGGATCCGGCATGCAGCGGTCACTGCGTGCCCACACAAGGGTTCGCAGGGAGGTCCGACCATGACGCGAAGTGCGTGCCCGGCGGCGTCTGCGCCGAGTCACCTTGGCAATACATCGGCCCGCTCGAGGGCCCGGAAAGCGTGGCACCGCTGGCATGGCTCTGGGCCCGTCTAGGCCATGGCCCGCAGCAGTGCCGCCTTGCCTGACACCCGCCCGATTCCGGCGGCCGCGATGGGGCGACGAGCGCTGCTGCGTGTCGTCATCGTCTACGCCCTGCTGGCCACGCTGTGGTTGCTCGGCTCTGACTGGCTGCTGCACCAGCTTGCGAGCAACGCCGAGTCGCTGGCCCGCTTCGAGCAGCTCAATCGTGGCCTGTTCGTCACCGGCAGTGCGATCGGCCTGTACCTCGCCCTGCGCAGGGCACTGAACCGCGCCAGGCTGTTGAGCCATGAGCCGCCCAGCCTGAACCAGACCCTCAGCCGCGCGCAATGCTGGCTCTGGGCGGGCGCAGTGCTGTGCCTGCTGGTGTTGGGCGTGGGCGCGGTGGCCTACAACCTGAAGCACGAGCGCGAGCAGGCATCACAGCAGCTGGCCGCGGTGGCCGACCTGCGCGCTGCCCAGGTGCACGACTGGCTCGGTTGGCATCTCAACGCCGCCAGCTTTCTGTACGACAACGAAGACATGCGCGAGCTGGGTGACCACTGGCAGCGGCGCAACGACAACACCGCGCGTGACGAGCTGATGCAGCGGCTCGCCCGCTTTGCCCAGACGTTGAACGCGCGCCGCGTGCTGCTGCTGGACAGCCAGATCCGCATTGCCGCACGAGAGAACCCGCTCGGGCCCAGCGTTCCGCCCACGCCGCTGCGCGAGGCTGCGCAGCGCGCCTTGCAGCGGCGCCAGGTCGACCGGACCGATCTTTACCTGGTCGACGACGCCACCACCCGGGAGCGGCTGGACATCGTGATACCCCTGATGGGCAACGGCGCTGGCGCCCCGAGCCTGCTGGTGGTGTTGCGCATCGACCCGCGCGACCAGCTCTACCCGATGCTGCGCAACTGGCCACAGCCCAGCGAGAGCGCCGAGATCCTGCTGTGGCGCCGCGAAGGCGGGCAAGCGCTGGCCTGGGGCGGTGCCGAGCGGTCCTCGCCGCTGCAGCGTCCGATCGATGAACCTGATCTCTTGGCCGCGGCGCTGCTGCGCCACGGCACCCCGCCGCCGTTGCATGCAGGCGAAGGACTGGACGCCCAGGGCACCCCGGTGCTGGGCGTGGCGCGCCCCATCGCCAGCACCGACTGGCTGGTGCTGGCGACCCAGTCGAAGGCCGAGATCGACGCCCGCGCATGGCGCGAAGCCCGCTGGATCATGGGTGCCTGCCTGCTGGCCGCCTTCATGGTCGGTGCGGCTTTCTACTTCCAGCGCCAGCGCGAGGCCCTGCAGGCCATGCAACAAGAGCGCAGCACGATGGCCGAGCGGCTGCAGGCCACCGCCTTGCTGACGGCCGTGGCCGAAGGCTCGACCGACGCCATCTTCGCCAAGGACCGGCAAGGCCGCTACCTGCTGTTCAATCGCGCGGCCGAGCGTGCCACCGGCCGCGACGCCCGGCAGGCCCTGACGCACGACGACCACCAGCTGTTCGAGACCGCAGACGCACGCCACATCATGGCCAACGACGCGCAGGTGATGGCCCGCGGCGAGATCATCACCTTCGAAGAGACGCTGTCGACGCCGCTGGGCCCACGCACCTTCCAGGCCACGAAAGGCCCGCTGCGCGATGCCACCGGCGAGGTGATCGGCATGTTCGGCATTTCGCGCGACGTGAGCGATCAACGCCAGGCCCAGCAGGCGCTGCAAGACAGCGAACTGCGGCACCGGGCCCTGCTCGATGCGCTGGTCGACGGCGTGTTCGTCGCGCAGGACGAGCAGTTCGTGTTCGCCAACCCGGCCTTGCCGGCGATGCTGGACTACACGATGCAGGAGTTCGTCGGCCTGCCCTTCGACGCGGTGATCGAGCCCGACTTCCTGACGCTGTGGCTGGAGCGTTTCCGCGCCCGCATCCAGGGCGGCCCCGAGCCGCAGCGCGACTACGAGCTCAGCTGGCGGCGCAAGGGCGGCACGCCCGTGTGGGTGCGCCTGCGCGCCAGCCGCATGAGCTTTCGCGGCCGGCCCGCGGTGCTCGGCATCATCAGCGACGTCACGCAGCAACGGCGCACCGAGCAGGCGTTGATCGACTCGGCCGACCTGGTGCAGGCGGTCGAAGACTCGGTGCTGGACCACCTGGCGGTGCTGGACGCCAAGGGCCAGATCATCGCCGTCAACGAAGCCTGGCGCGCACAGGCGGCTGCTGGCGGGGTGCCGCTGGCCGGTGGTGCGATCGCGCTGGACCGCGGCGACAACTACCTCGGCGCGCTTGAAGGCCGCCATCGCTCGGCCGGGCCGGAGGCACTGGCCGCGGCAGCCGGCGTGCGTACAGTCATCGAGGGTGCGCGCGACCAGTTCGCTTGCGAATATGCCTGCCTGGTCGGCGGCACGCCGCGCTGGTTCACGATGCGGGTGACACCACTTCGCGGCCGCACCGGTGGCGCGGTCCTGATGCACAGCGACATCAGCGAACGCAAGCGCATCGAGCAGGCCATGAACGACAGCGAACGGCTGTACCGCTCGATGGTCACCGCACTGAGCGAAGGCGTGATGACCTTCGACACCCGCGCGCATCTGCTGGCGTGCAACCCGGCCGCCGAGCGCATCCTGGGCGTGTCGGCGGCCGATGCCCGCGACGACGACTGGCATTGGCGCGACCTCGGGTTGACCGATGCGGATGGCCACCCCCTGCCCGACCACGCGCTGCCGCTGGCCCGCGTGCTGCACACCGGCCGCGGCGTCAAAGGCTTGGTGCTGGGGGCCAGCCATCGGCGCGGCGATCGGTTGTGGCTGCAGACCAATGCCGAACCGGTGGCCAGCCCGGACGGCCTCGGCGTCGCCAGCGTGGTGATCTCGTTCACCGACATCACCAACCGCCACAACACCGAGCAGTCGCTGCGCAAGCTGTCGATGGCGGTCGAGCAGAGCACCGCCAGCATCGTGATCACCGCGACCGACGGCCAGGTCGAGTATGTCAACGACGCGTTCTGCCGCGCCAGCGGTGTGGCCCGCGAGCAGGCGACCGGGCGGCAGCTGGCCGAGCTGCAGCCGCAGCGTGGGCCGGCCGAGCGATTGCGCGAACTGCACGACGCGCTGGGCCGCGGCGAGGCCTGGACCGGCGAGTTCAGCGACCAGCGCGGTGACAACGGCGAAGCCTTTGTCGAGCAGGTGCGCGCGGCGCCGATCCGCCAGGCCGACGGCCGCGTGACGCACTTTCTGCTGGTCGGCGAAGACGTCACCGAGCACCAGCGCCAGAGCGCCGAACTGGAGCGTTACCGCCTGCACCTGGAAGAGCTGGTCGACGCCCGCACACGCGCCCTGGCGCAGGCCGAATCGTTCACCCATCTGATTGCCGACAACATCCCGGGCTTCGTGGCCTACTGGGACAAGGACCTGCGCTGCCGCTTCGCCAACCAGGCGCTGTCCCAATTCATGGGCCTTGCGCCGGACCAGTTGTTGGGCATGCAGATGCCCCACACGATGGGCGCAGCGAATTTCGCCGAGGTGCAACCGCGCGTCGAGGCCGTTCTGGCCGGCGAGCCGCAGCGCTTCGAGCGGCTGGCGCATGGCGCGGGTGACCGCTCGGCCATCACCTGGGTCCATTTCGCGCCGGACCGGCGCGGCGGCGAAGTGCAGGGCTTCTTCGTGCTGATCACCGACATCAGCGAGATCAAGCAGACCGAGGCACAGCTGCAGGCACTGAACGACGCGTTGACCGAAGCGCGCGACCGCGCCGATGCCGCCAACCGGGCCAAGAGCGCCTTCCTGGCCAACATGAGCCACGAGATCCGCACGCCGATGAACGCGATCATCGGCCTGACCCATTTGCTGCAGCAAGACCTGCCCACGCCGCAGGCGCAGGAGCGCCTGGGCAAGCTGTCCGGCGCCGCCCAGCACCTGCTGGAGGTGATCAACGACATCCTCGACCTGTCGAAGATCGAGTCGGGCAAGCTGGTGCTCGAAGAGCAGCCGATCGCATTGCACGAGTTGCTGGGCCGCTGCTGCGACCTGGTGGCCGAACGGGCGCGCGACAAAGGGCTGGAGCTGGTGATCTCGCTCGACAACCTGCCGGCCGAGGTGCGCGGCGATGCGACCCGGCTCTCGCAAGCGCTGCTGAATCTGCTCAGCAACGCGATCAAGTTCACCGACAAAGGCTCTGTCTGCCTGAACGCCCGCCTGCTCAGCACCACGCCCGAGGCAACCGTGCTGCAGTTCGAGGTGTCGGACACCGGCGTCGGTATCACGCCGCAGGCCCAGGACCGGCTGTTCCAGGTCTTCGAGCAGGGCGACAGCTCGACCACCCGGCGCTATGGTGGCACCGGCCTGGGCCTGGCCATCACGCGCCGGCTGATCGAGATGATGGGCGGCGAGATCGGCGTCGACAGCGCTCCGGGCCAAGGCAGTCGCTTCTGGTTCACCGCCCGCTTGCAGGCCGGGCCGATGGCGCGCGCACCGGCGCCCTTGCTGGCGCTGCAAGGCCGGCGCGTGCTGCTGGTCGACGACCTCGCGCTGGCGCGCGAAGCGGTGACGGCCATGCTGCATCGCGAAGGCATGGTCGCAGTGGCTTGCGCCGACGGCGAGGCGGCGCTGCGGGCCGAACGCGAGGAGCGCGCGGCCGGGCGCTCTTTCGACCTCTGGCTGATCGATGCCCGCATGCCCAGCCTGGCGGGTGCGGCCCTGTTGGCGGCGCTGCGACGCTCAGGCGACGAGACGCGCAGCACGACACCGGCGCTGCTGATGAGCAACGACGGTGCGACGGCATCCGAGTTCGAGGCCGCTTCTGCCGGCTTTGCCGGGGTGCTGGCCAAACCCACGACCACCGGCCGCCTGCGCGCGGCGGTCTCACAGGCACTGGGCCTGGCTTCCGCGGCACGGGCCCAGGCGCCGGCCGCCTCGACCGGCCCGCGCGAGTACCTGATGTCACGCCACCGCGGCGCGCGCATCCTGGTGGCCGAAGACAACCCGGTGAACCAGGACGTGGCGCGCCAGATCCTCGAGCTGGCGGGCCTGGAGGTCGACGTGGCCGAGGATGGCGACCAGGCGCTGCGCATGCTGCAGGAGCGCGACTATGCGCTGGTGCTGATGGACATGCAGATGCCGGTGATGGACGGCCTGCAAGCCACGCGCGCGATCCGCCACCACCCGCGCTGGGTGCGCATGCCGGTCGTCGCGATGACGGCCAACGCACTGGGCGAAGACCGTGAGCTGTGCCTGCAGGCCGGCATGAACGACCACGTGGCCAAACCGGTCAACCCGGACCGGCTCTACGCCACCTTGCTGCATTGGCTGGACACAGCCGCCGCCCGCACCCGCGAGGCCAGCGCGGCCGCGCCTCAGTCGAACTCGTAGTCCGCTGGCTCGACCCGCTTCAGGCCACGCACGTACTCGCGCGTGAAGCCAGGGAACAAGGCCACGACACGGCCATTGCCGTCCATGCGGTACCAACTGCGGCATTGGCTCCAGACCGAGCCGGCCAGCCGCTGCTGCAGCTGCTGGTTGTGGGCGCGAAACACCGCATCGCGCACGCTCACCCAGCGGTGGCCGCCTTCACGCACCGCGCGCATGCAGGCGATTGCATGGTCGACGCCGGGTTCGATGAACAGCAGCGTCGAGGTGTGGCCGGTCGCCGTGTTCGGCCCGAGCATCAGGAACAGGTTCGGAAACCCGGCCACCGCAATGCCGCGGTAGGCCTCGGGGCCATCGGCCCAGGCGTCGCGCAGCGTGCGGCCGCCCTGCCCCGTGACCTGCAGCGAAGACAGCAGGTGCACGGTGTCGAAGCCGGTGGCGCAGACCAGCGTGTCGATCTCGCGTTCGCGCCCGTCGGCAGTGACGATGGCATTCGGCGTGATCTGCACGATCGCATCGGTCACCAGCTCGACATGCGGTTGCGTCAAGGCCGGGTAGAAATCGTTCGAGTAAATGATGCGCTTGCAACCCAGCGGGTAGCTGGGGGTCAGGCGCAGGCGCATGGCCTCGTCCGGCACCTGGCGCTTCAAATGCCGGGCGGCCGAGGCCAGCATTGCGCGCCGGGCCAGCGTGCCTTCGTCGAAGCCGTGCCGGCCGGCTTCCAGCGCCAGCACCCAGGCAGCACGCACCGCCCGCACATACGGCGGCAGATGCGCCAACCAGCGGTCGAGCCGCGTGTAGCGCCGGTCCAGCCGCGGCATCACCCAGTTCGCCGTGCGCTGGAACACGTGCAGGCGCTGCGCCCGTCGCGCGATCGGCGCCACCAGCTGCGAGGCGGTCGAGCCGGTGCCGATCACCGCCACGCGCTCGCCGCTCAAGTCAGCCTGTGGATCCCAGCGCGCCGAATGCAGGCGCCGGCCGGCGAACTGGTCGATGCCGGCGATGTCGGGCCAGCGCGGCTGGTTCAGAGGCCCAGTGCTGCAGACGAAAAAACGCGCATCGACAACATCCCCCGCGTCGGTGCTCAGCTGCCAGCGACCTGGGGCTTCGTCGAAGCGGGCATCGGTGAGGCGGGTGTTGAAGCGAATGTGACGCAGCACACCGAAGCGTTCGGCCACGCGCTGCATGTAGGCCTGGATCTCGGGCGCCGAGGCGAAGCGGCGCTGCCAGTCGGGGTTCGGCGCGAACGAGAACGAGTACACCGGCGCCGGCACATCGACATGGGCACCCGGGTAGCGGTTGTCCCACCAGGTGCCGCCCAGGCCGGGCTGCTTTTCGAGGATGACGAAATCGTCGATGCCGGCGCGCTTGAGCCCGACCGCCATGCACAGGCCGGACATGCCGGCGCCGAGGATGACAACCTCGTGCCGTGCGGCAACCGCCGTCACGCCGGGCGGCCTTGCGGGATGGGCCAGCGGCGCTCAGGCATCGGCGGATTGATCGGCCACATCGTCGGCCACGTCATCGGTTTCGGCCAGGCTGGCCGGTGAGGTCTCGGTCGCCTCGGGCGGCTTGACCAAGGTCACCGGCACCGGCGAGTTGTGCACCATCGCCTGCGAGACCGATCCTTGCAGCGCCGAGCGCAAGGCGCTGCCGCCATGCGAGCCCATCACCACCATGTCGCAGCCTTCGCTCTCGATCAGCTCCAGCAGGGCATGCGCCGGATCGCCGGTGACCAGCACCTCAGTCGCGTCGAGGCCCGCCTCGCGCAGCAGCGACTCGGCCGTCTGCAGCGCGTGCTGGCCCGCGGCCTCGGCAATCTCGCTCAACGCGCGCGGGTCCGGCGCGCGCATCCATTCGTACAGGCTCGCCGGCGGTTGCACGTTCGCCAGCACGAGCTCGGCTCGCAGACCCTGGCGCACCAGCTGGATCGCATGGCGCAAGGCCACCAACGACAACTCGGAGCCATCAACCGGCAGAAGAATCTTCATCGGGGGGCCTTTCAGCGGCGCATGGGGCGACGCGCCGCCCCTGCAGTCTGCACGCGGGGGCCGGGTCTAGGCAAGAGCACGCAACGCCCGCCGGGTTACCAGGCGCATTCGATGAAAACGGTGTCGACGCGGCGCGTTTTGTGCCTGGGTCGGCTACGGCTTGGTCGCCAGCACGTAGCTGATGTCGACACCCTGCGCCGCACTGGTCGTCAGGCTGTAGCTCACCGTCACGGTGTTGGTGCCGGCAGCCAGGGTGCCGATGTCGAACGCCTTGTCATTGAAGTAGTTCAGCACTTCACCAAACTTCTTGAAGCTGGTCGCGAACAAGGTGGTCGAGCCGCTGCTGACCTTGAAACTGAGCTTGAGCGCCTGCACGCCACCGTCGTAGCCCTTCACGTCCAGCAGGCCGAGCATCAGTGTCTTGGACGAGCTGAGAGAAAAGTTGTAATCGGCACTGACTGTGTAGGTGCGGCTGCCCGCGCCACCATGGTTCGCGCCGACCCAGCCCAGGCTCAACACGCTGTAGTTGCCTCCGAACCCCGCCGCCACGTTGGCGTGGCCGTTCACCTGCGCCACCGCCGCGGCCCCAGGCGCACCGTTGGTGAACACGAATGCGTTCAGGCGACGGTTGTCGACGTTGAGAAGATCCGGCAGTTGAAAGCTTCCGTTCGAATCGAAAGTGGTCTCGCTCTGCGACACGGCCGTGCCCGCTACACCAGACACGGCACGGCTCTGCAGCGTGCTGCCGCCATTCACGCCGTTGCTCTCAGCAGTGGCTTTGCCCGAGCTGCCAACGGCTTTCGCCTCGGCGATGGCCTTGGCGGCGCCAGCGCCGAAGCTCTGAGACAGGGACGTGGCACTTTTACCGGTGGCATCGCTGGTCGCTTTGGCCAGCGCCGAGTTCGAGGTCGTCGCCCGGGCCGTGGCCAGCGCATTGCCGCCGACGCCAGCGGTGGACGATGCGGCCGCCGTGGCGGTACCCAACGACTCCACTTCCATCGTCGCCGTGGCGGCGCCGCCGACCGCGCCCGGGCTGGCCGACCCACCGTCGGCGTCGGCGGTGGCCTTCACCACGGCGTTGGCACGGTCCGAGCTGACGCGTCCATTGATGGTTGCCGCGCCACCGGCACCGGCATGGCCCGTGTCGGTGGTGCCGCCTGTTCCGCCTGCGGCGATGAGTTCCACGTCCAACGTTGCGGCGTCGGCGTCTGAAAAAGTCAGCTTGCTGGTCGCGGCACCCCCTGCCCCTGCAGTGCCGCTGTCACTGAAGCCGCCATGACCACCATAGGCCCGCTGCGCCAGGGCCAACAGTCCGTGGGTGCTACCGCCCACCGTGTCCGTGAGCGTGACGCCGCCACCATTGCCAGCCAGCGTCGTCCTTGTATCGGAGCCATCGTCGGCCTTGAAGCCGATGCCACCGTTGCCGCCGTGCGCCTCGGCGAGCACATTCGCGTTGCCGGTCCCGGAGAATCCCGTGGCGCGAGCCGTGGCCCGGCCACCATCGCCTGCCTTGTGGTCATTGCCCTTGGCATGGCCCCCCAACCCGCCCACGCTGTAGGCCCGCACCGCCACGTCATTCGCACCAGAATTGCTGGCGCGAGCAGTGGTCGAGCCCAGGCCGCCGTTACTGCCGCTTCCGATACCATTGACGTTGCCACCATTGCCGCCCCAGCCATCGACATGCAGCGTCAGGCCCGCGGTTGCGTCGACATTGCCATTTGCCGTGCCGGACGCACCGGCCGCAGCCTTGCCTGTGCTCGTGTTGCCTCCGGCGCCGCCGTTGGCAGTGACTTGAATGATGGGATTGCGGGCGCTGATGCCTGCCAGGGTCAACCGGCTCGACGCGTTGCCCCCTTCGCCGGCGGTTCCGCTCTCCGAATAGCCGCCTGCGCCTCCGGTAGCAACCTGATCGAGCAGGAGAGTCCCGCTGGTGGATCCCGCCACGACATCCGTCAACGAGGCTGATGCACCGCGGCCCCCATCGGCGCCCAGATAACCGGCGCCGCCCGCCCCGCCCTTCGCTTCCGCAGTGGCGTGAGCCGTTCCACTGGTGGACGCGGCGGTTGCGGTCACCGTGACCGCTGCGCCGCTGCCGCCCTTGTTGCCACTGCCGTAACCCGCACCGCCGCCGCCACCCGTGGCGGTGCCTTTGGCGGTGGCCGGGACGGTGTCGGTGGCATTCGCTTTGGCACTGGCGTTGGCGATCGCGCCATCGATGCCAGACAGGCCACGCCCGCCCGTTCCGGGTCTGCCACTGGATCCGCCGCCACCACCGTCTGCCTTGGCGGTGGCAATGGTCGCCACCGATGTCGAGTTGGCGATTGCGCGGGCGATGGCCGCGCCGCCTTTCGCACCCGCACCGCTGTCTCCCCCAGGTTCGCCTCCGTTGCCGCCAGTGCCACCTTTGCCGCCCTCGGCCGAGGCAGTGTTCGTGGCGTCCGGTTCCATGGCGTCGGCAACGGCATCTGCGCCAACGCCGCCGTCACCGCCTTTGGCACCAGGGCTGACACCATGAGCGCCGGTCACGCCCGCGGTGCCCTGAATCAGCACGTCCTTGGCCTGCGCGACGTTGAGCGACGCGCACAGTACGAGCGGCGCCACCGAGGCGGTCATGCTGATGCCTCGAATGGCATGGACAAGCTGGCGCAAGGCCAGCGCTGGCGGCGACATCTGCATCACGATCTACTCCCTGGTCCTCAACAGTGATGAACGCAACACTGCCACGCACCGCGCTGGTGCCCTATCCCTAACCGAGAGAGTGTGTCGAACAGGCCTCGTCGCTGACGGGTCAGTCCAACCTCGCCGTTGGACCGACTCAGACCGCGGTCGCGCTCAGGGTGCTGCGCAGGCGAAGGCTTCGTCCAGCTGCTGCTGCCAGGCCTGCTTGGCCGCGGCCGGCGCGAAGCTGGCCTCGAAGCTGTTGCGCGCCAGCTGCCAGGCCTCGCGCGCGCCCAGCTGCGGCAAGGCGGCGAAGGTCTGGACGAAGTTGTCGTTCAGGTAGCCGCCGAAGTAGGCCGGATCGTCGGAGTTGATGGTGGCCACCAGGCCGTCGGCCAGCAGTTGCGGCAGGTTGTGCTCGGCCATCGTCTTGAACACGCACAGCTTGACGTTGGACAACGGGCAGACGGTGAGCGGCACGCGCTCTTTCGCCAGCCGTTGCACCAAGGCCGGGTCTTCGACGCAGCGCACGCCATGGTCGATGCGCTCGACCTTCAGCACGTCGAGCGCGCTGTAGATGTATGCGGGCGGGCCTTCTTCGCCGGCGTGGGCGACGATGTGCAGACCGAGCTCGCGGCAGCGCGCGAACACCCGGGCGAACTTTTCCGGCGGGTTGCCGCGCTCGGAGCTGTCGAGCCCGACGCCGGTGAAATGTTCGCGATACGGCAGCGCTTCTTCCAGCGTCGCAAAAGCGGCGTCTTCGCTCAGGTGGCGCAGGAAGCACAGGATCAGCGACGCACGGATGCCCATTTCGGCGTGCGCGCGCTGGCACGCATGGTGCAGGCCGCGGATCACGGTGCCGATCGGCACGCCGCGCTCGGTGTGGGTCTGCGGGTCGAAGAACAGTTCGGCATGCACGACGTTGTCGGCCGCCGCCTTCTCGAAATAGGCCCAGGCCATGTCGAAGAAGTCTTCCTCCTTCAACAGCACGCTGGCACCGGCGTAGTAGATGTCGAGAAAGCTTTGCAGGTCGGTGAACGCGTACGCCGCGCGCAGCGCCTCGACACTGGGGTAGCTCAGCTTCACGCCATTGCGCTCGGCCAGCTTGAAGATCAGCTCGGGCTCGAGCGAGCCTTCGATGTGGATGTGCAGTTCCGCTTTGGGCATCGTGCGCAGCAGCGCAGGCAGCCGGTCGGGGCGGATGCGGTCGAAGTCGATCATGGCGAGATTCTCCAACACAGCATCTATCGTCGGCGCAGCCTGGACTCTGTCTAGGCGCTCCGCAGGAGCCGCCGCCCATCCGGTGGCGTGCGCGGATCCGGCTTTGCCGGTCCGCTGCGCGAGCCCCCTCGGGGGGCAGGCCCCCGGAGGGGCCGTGGGGGCTAACTGATCTGACCGAGGAAGGCGCGGATGCGCGGATTGTCCTGGTTGTCGAAGAACTCGATCGGCGGGCGGTCTTGCAGGATGCAGCCCTTGTCGAAGTACAGCACCCGGTCGGCCACTTCCTTCGCAAATCCCATCTCGTGCGTCACGACGATCATCGTCATGCCGCTGGCGGCCAAGCCCTTCATCACGTCCAGCACTTCCTTGACCGTTTCGGGGTCGAGCGCCGAAGTCGGCTCATCGAACAGCATCACGCGCGGCTGCATCGCCAATGCGCGGGCAATCGCCACACGCTGCTGCTGCCCGCCCGACAACGCGAACGGGTGCTTGTGCGAATGGGCCTGCATGCCGACCCGCTCGAGCAGGGCCATCGAACGCTCATTGGCCTCGGCGGTGCTCAGGCCCCGCACACGGCGCGGCGCGAGCGAGACGTTCTCCAGCACCGTCAAGTGCGGGAACAGGTTGAACTGCTGGAACACCATGCCGACTTCGGCGTGCAGTGCCTTCAGGTTCTTCGGGTTGTCGTCGACCGAGATGCCGTCGATGACGATCGAGCCGCTGTCATGCTTCTCGAGCCGGTTCAGCGTGCGCAGCAAGGTGCTCTTGCCGGAGCCCGACGAGCCGATGATGACGGCCACCTCGGCGGTGTTGAAATGGGTGCAGACATCGCGCAGCACATGGGCCGGGCCGAAGTGCTTGTTGACCTTGTCGACGGTGATCAGCGGCGCGCCGTTCGCCTTGGCGGTTGAATCGCTCATGCCCTGCGCCCCTCGATGTCGAACCGGTGTTCGATGCCGTTGGTGATCTGGGTCAGCAGCGTGGTCATCACGAGGTACAGGATCGCCGTGGTGATCAGGATCGGCACGGGCTGGAAGGTCGACGACTGCACACGCGCACCGACGTTGGTCAGCTCGACGACACCGATCGAGTAGGCCAGTGACGAGTCTTTCAGCAGCGCCACGATGTTGTTGACCAGCGGCGGCAGCGCCACCTTGAAGGCCTGCGGGAAGGTCACGTCCAGCAAGGTGTACCACTTGCTCAGCCCCAGCGAGCGCGCGGCTTCGAACTGCCCCTTGTGGACAGCCTCCAGGCCGGCGCGGAAGGCCTCGGCGTTGTAGGCTCCGACGTTCAGCGACAGCGCCAGCACGGCGGCGGTGAACTCGGTCATGCGCGAGACCTCGCTCAGCCATTCGGAGCCGGTCGACTTGGCGATCTCGGGCAGTGCGAAGTAGACGAAGAAGATCTGGACCAGCAGCGGCGTGCCGCGGATGACCCAGATGTAGAAGCCGCTGAGCCAGCGCAGCGGCAGGATGCGCGAGGTCTTGCCGAGCGCCGCGAGCAGCCCCAGCACGACCCCGATCAAGCCGGCGACGATGGTCAGCTCGACAGTGACCACCATCCCTTCGGCAAAGAACTTGGCATTCGGCCCGATCGGCGCCGGTGCCAACGCAATGAAATTGGCAGCCACCCACAGTGCGACCACAAGGGCCAGCGAGGCCGTCACGATGGTGGCCTGGCTGCGACGCTGACGCGTCCAGTCCGCAGGCCACCCAATGGCAGAAATCGTCATGGTCCCTCGTTGTCGTTCGTGTGGGCGTCTGTCAGATCAAGCGCTGCTTACTTGCAGCGCACGTCTTCGCCGAAGTACTTCATCGACAGGGCTTCGTAGCCGCCGCCCTTGGCCATGAACTCGCCCAGTGCCTTGTTGTAGGCGCCGGCCAGGCCGTCGTTGCCCTTGGCCACCGCGGCCGCGATCTTCTCGACGAACAGCATGCCGGTGGCACGCAGGCCGGTGTTCTTCTGGGTCTTCAGCACGTCCATCACGACGAACTTGTCGGTCACCCACACATCGGCGCGGTCGGACATCACGGCGGCCTGTGCGTCCGGGTCTTTCGGGAAGTTCTTCACTTCCTTCACGCCGGGGATCTTCTGCGCGGCTTCAAGGTACGAGCTGCCCGTCTGCACAGCGATGGTCTTGCCCGCCAGATCCTTGGCGGTGCGCAGCGCGGCGTTCTTGGTCACGATCGCGCCGCCCGAGCAGTAGTGCGGGTCGGTGAAGGTCACGGCCTTGGCGCGTTCTTCGGTGATGCCGTGCGAAGCGATGACCAGGTCCCAGCGGTCCTGGCCCAGGCCGGTCAGCAGCGCATCGAAGCCGAGCGTTTTCCACTCGATCTTCAGGCCCATCTTCTTGGCCACGCCTTCCATCAGGTCGACTTCGAAGCCGCTCAGCTTGGAGCCTTCGAAGAAGTTGAACGGGGCGTACTGGCCTTCGGTGGCGACGATGATCGTGCCGGCCTTCTTGATGGCGTCGACGTTGCGGGCCGAAGCGGCGGTGGCGCCGAACATCATCACGACGGCGGCGGCGCCGGCTACCCAGGACAAAACACGCGACATAGCGGAAGCTCCTCGAAATGGAATGGCCCAACAGACAGTGGGCACGGGCTTGGTTGGTGCGCTGCATCGTACTACCGGGGCATGCACGCACCAGAGGGCGCAAAGGGCGTCCCGGATCGGGATTGGCCCTAGTGTCTTGCCGTTCGACAAAGGGTGTTTCGAAAGGCAGGGCACTCAGCCCCTAACGCAAGGACCGGGCCTGGGTTGTCAGGCTTTTCCCGCGAGGAAACGGCCGCTGGGTGATCGGGCCGTGAAGAGATTGGAAGCTCAATTGACCGGTGTTTTCCTCGGTTTTCCAGCCGCCAAACCAGGGGCAACTGTTGAAAATCCAGTGGGGCCCCCTGCGGGCTGTTCAAAGGTTCATCCATGTCCGTCTTCAGCTTGCGCCACTTGTCCATCGGTCGCCGTCTGGGCCTTGGCTTTGGCTTGATCCTGGCCCTGCTCGTGCTGGTGGCGGGCTTCAGCCTGTTGCAGATGCGCGCGATGTCGGCACGCATGCAGCACCTGGTGGAGTTGACCAATGCCAAGTCCTCGGCGGCGTCCGAGCTGATGGGCGAGATCAAGGAACAGGCGATCCACGTCCGCAACATCACGCTGCTGACCGACGAGAAAGAGATCGCCACCGAGACCACCGGCTTGGGTGCCGCCGACAAGCGTTACGACGAGGCGGCCAAGCGGCTGCTCGACACCATCGCCGCCGATGCCGAATCCCGCAGCGCGGAGCGTGAGCTGGCGCAGGCGATCGCCGCGGCTGCCGAACAGGCCCGCCCGATGATGAAGCGCGCGGCCTCTCTGGGCGGCGCCGGCGACGTGATCAATGCCACCGAGACACTGATGCAGAAGGTGCGCCCGCTGGAGACGGCCTGGCGCGCCAAGGTTGGTGAACTGCTGGCCCTCGAAGCGCAGATCGGCCGCGAGGCTTATGCCGAAGCGCAGACGGCACAGCGCCGTGCGCTGGTCGTGGTGGCCACCGCCGTGGCGCTGGCGCTGGCCAGCGGCCTGGTCATCGGCTGGCGCATCACCCGCGGCGTCAAGCTGCCGATCGACCGCGCCATCCGCGTGGCCGAGCGCATTGCCCAGGGCGACCTGGGCTCGACGGTGCAGGTCGAGTCGCGCGATGAGATCGGGCGCCTGTTGCAAGCGCTGTCGGACATGCAGGCCACGCTGCGCCGGCTGGTCGGCGAGATCCGCTCGACCGCCGAAAGCATCCAGGTCGCCAGCGCCGAGGTGGCGACAGGCAACATGGATCTGAGCCAGCGCACCGAGCAGGCAGCGTCGAACTTGCAGCAGACCTCGAGCTCGATGGAGCAGCTGACGCACACCGTGCGCCAGAGCGCCGACAGCGCCAGCACCGCCAACCAGCTGGCCAGCAGCTCGGCCCAGGTGGCCGCGCGTGGCGGCGAGGTGGTGTCGCAGGTCGTCAGCACGATGCAGGCGATCGACGCCAGCAGCAAGCGCATCGGCGACATCATTGGCGTGATCGACGGCATCGCCTTCCAGACCAACATCCTGGCGTTGAACGCGGCGGTCGAAGCCGCCCGCGCCGGCGAACAAGGCCGCGGCTTCGCGGTGGTGGCGGGCGAAGTGCGCTCGCTGGCCCAGCGCAGCGCACAGGCCGCCACCGAGATCAAGGGCCTGATCGGCTCCAGCACCGAGCGCGTCGAACAAGGCGCGAAGCTGGTGGGCGACGCCGGTCAGACCATGAGCGAGATCGTCGCCAGCGTGAAGCGCGTCACCGACATCATCGGCGAGATCACTGCCGCATCGGCCGAGCAAAGCAGCGGTATCGCGACGATCAACGCCTCGGTCACCCAGCTGGACCAGGTCACGCAGCAGAACGCCGCGCTGGTCGAACAATCGGCCGCCGCGGCCGAGAGCCTGCGCGAACAGGCTGTGCGGCTGAACGGCCTGGTCAGCGCATTCAAGATCGACGAAACCGCCTGACCCCGCCGCGCGGCCGGCCGTCACATATGGCCTGGCCCCGTCCAGCGCTGCTGGAAAGCCCGAATCTGGTTCCCGGCCCGCACGGTTAGCATGATCCGGTGTCCTGTCCCGCAGACAACTGCCATTGGGATTCGACCAGATGGTGATGATCGTGCGTTCGGACAGCTGGGCAGATACCCAGCGTATCTGCCCTGATGGCCGGGCGCGCGAGGGCGCCATCTGGTCGAACCCGAAGGGCGGGCCGAAATGGGGCGCTCGCAGCGC